>JAEEGL015421707.1_pt1 | contig 34056 bp, 28 predicted proteins | sample 9134231 | NCBI WGS metagenome assembly JAEEGL01 (sample SAMN16246548, study PRJNA631951) | gut metagenome | biome: gut microbiome; feature: rumen; material: fiber-attached | host: Bos | place: Iran: Karaj | collected 2018-10 | reverse complement strand
CCTTGGATATGCGAAAGAGCCTTTGAAAGCGCCTGCTGCACGCAAGGATAATTACATTTATTACATCTGATCTGACGCGGTTATTTCATTTTCGGGCTGAGATAGTATAATTCTTCGTATGAACACACTATTTACGCCCGTAATCAATCTGCATGCGATACTGGTTGCCGATTTTATAGGCATCGCTATTCTTCTGGTCATTCTGGTCACGAGAGGCTGGAATCTGCCCGGACGAAAAGCCGAAAGCCATATCATGCTGCGGATGCTCATCTTTTCGGTATTCAACTGCTTTGTCGATCAGGTCGTAGCTTACTGCGACGGCAGGATCGGAACAGGATATGTGTTCTACCACAGCCTGCTTTACGCCGGTAATACATATCTTTACATATACAACGTTCTGGTCGGTGTGTTCCTCGTTCACATGATCGTGAAACACATCGACAGCAAAGCTTCACCGCGCTACTTTGCGGTGTTCTGGCTGATAGTCGTTATGCAGCTTGCGCTGCTTGTGACAAATGCTTTCCGTCCGATCGTTTTCGAGATCGACTCCAACAATGTGTACCACAGAGGAACACTTTATACGTTTTTCATCGCGGCGGGATTCGCGCTGCTTCTTTACGGATGCGTTTACTATTTTATATCCAAGATAAAGAACCCGGCACTCAGATATTTTCCGGTCTTCGAGTTCCTGCTTCCGATACTTCTGGGCCTGGTCCTTCAGAGCCTTATCTACGGAATATCGCTTCTTCCCGCATGTTTTGCGGTATCGTTTGCTGGTATAGTCATAGCGTTCCAGAACGAGTGTATCTATATCGACAAGCTCACCGGAGTCTATAACAGATTCGAAATGGACAGGGAGCTCAGAAGACTGCAGAAAAGACACAAGGACAAGATCGTCGCTTACATGCTCGATCTTAACGGCTTTAAGAAGATCAACGACAACTATTCACATGAGGAAGGCGACCAGGCCCTGATCGCTTTTGCCAGAGTCCTTAACAGCGTTTTCGGTTCGGTGGGAACGGTCATCAGATTCGCAGGAGACGAGTTCGTCGTACTGATGCATAAGGCAAATGAATCCGATATCGAACTGTACAAGCAGAAGACCATGGATGCCGTCGAAAAGCATAACGAGTCATCAGGCAAACCCTATAAGCTTTCCGCGGCCGTCGGAGGTAAGGTTTTCGACTTCAGCAAGGAAGAATCCCAGGATCTTGTCGTAGTCATCGATAAACTGATGTACAAGGACAAAGATGACTACTATAAGGACCACGTTAAGGAGAGATAATCAGTGTTAGAATTTTTTGCCGTATTCGGACTTTGCATACTCAACAGGAAAAACGCCCTTGCCCGGGGCAGAAGACCGGGTGGGTTCATTGCGCTCACGATAGTCTTGTGGATAGTGTTTGAAACCATCGGTATTTTTGGCGCTTACTATATATTCAGGGACCGTACTATCGCCATATTGCTCGGATTGCTGTGTGCAGGCCTTGGCGGACTCATCGCGTTCCTGACCGCAAGGTTCTTCCCGAAAGGCGACTATGTCGATCCTCATGCCGCTAAGACCGCGGTATATGTAAATGCCAACGGCATGCCCGTTTACACCAATCCGAACATGGCCCAGCCTCAGCCCGGACAGCCTGCATACATGATCAATCCCAATATGTATCAGCCTCAGCCCGCAGCTCCCGTGCAGCCTGCCGGAACTAACGCTTTAGGCGTGCATTATTGTCCGTATTGCGGTGCTCCCAACAATTCATCGAGCAGATACTGCGAATCCTGCGGACAGAACATCGAATAAGGCAAACCTCGGAAAGTCGCTGTGACATACATTGCGGGGCCCTTACGGTCCCGCTTTTTACAGTTGTTAATTCGCACGGCTTTTGTTACAATGCTCGAACGGCTTAAAAGGAAATAATATGACAAGTCTTAATAACGACAGAACTTATATAAAGAAGCTCCTCCGCATCGCCATCCCAATGATGGTGCAGAACGGGATCTCCAACTTCGTTAACCTGCTCGACAATCTCATGATCGGGCGGGTCGGTACAACTTCGCTTTCAGGCGTTGCGATTGCCAACCAGCTGATCTTCGTATTCTACCTGGTCATCTTCGGAGCTACGGCCGGAGTAGGCATCTTTACCGCACAGTACAAGGGAAAAGGCGACGATGACGGAATCCGTTATTCATTCCGTTTCAAGCTGGTATTCAACACGATAATTTCCTTGATATGCGTGGCAGTGTTCGCCACGTTCTCGCCTTCTCTGATCAATCTTTTCCTTTTGGGTGAGGGGGATCCGGCGGATGCTGTTGAAACGCTGCACATAGGCATCAGCTACATGCGCATAATCCTCATCAGTCTTGTTCCGATCGGACTTACGCAGGCTTATGCGGGCACACTCCGTGACCTGGGATCGACCAAGGTTCCGATGTATGCATCGCTTTGCGCGATCTTCGTCAACCTTGTCGGCAACTGGATCCTGATCTACGGACATTTCGGACTTCCTGCGCTCGGTGCCGACGGCGCCGCCATAGCGACGGTCACTTCAAGGTTTGTCGAGCTTTCGATCCTGATCATATATACAAGCAGGAACAAAGAGCGGTTCCCGTTCATACGCGGAGCTTTCTCGCATTTCAGGATCCCGGGAGAACTGGTCAGAAAATTCATCTTCAAGGCATTGCCCCTGATGGCGAACGAGACTTTATGGTCTTTAGGCATGACGGTAATCAATCAGTGCTATTCATACAGAAGCCTGGATTCTGTTGCGGCGATGAACATTCAGTCGACCATCTGGAATCTGATGGGCGTATCTTTCCTTGCCATGGGCGAGGCGGTCGGCATCATGATGGGCCACATCCTGGGTTCGGGAGATTTAGACGACGCAAAGAGGAAAGCATATCAGATGCGAAGGTTTACCGTTGTGTGCGGTGTGGTCTTTGCAGCGCTGATGGCAGTTATCTCGCCATTCTTCCCGCTTTTGTACAACACTTCGGATCAGATCAGGTCTCTGGCTTCAGGCTTCATCCTGGTTGCCGCATTCGCAATGCCTTTCATTGCTTACACACATGCTTCGTACTTCATTATCAGATCAGGCGGAAACACTTTCATTACGGTGCTTTTCGACAGCGTCTACACATGGTTGATCGCGGTGGCTACGGCGTACGTTTTAAGCCGTTATACCAACATGAGCGTCACATGGATGCTTGCGATCATTCAGGGCCTCGAAGTCATCAAGTGCATGATCGCATTCTTCATGGTCAGGTCCGGTATTTGGATTAGAAATCTTGTTCATGATTAAAGACGAATAACCGCTTTCCTCGCTATGGTCCTCCGCGCTTCGCTTGTGCGGAAGTCCGCTCGGGAAGCGGTTATTCTATTAATGTCATTAAGCTGCACTGGACGATGCCGTGAGACCAGAAATCCTTGCGGGGAAGTCCTTTTGCCTGTGTGAGCATGCATGAGTTGAGTGCGCCGTGTCCTACGATGAGGACGTCTTTTCCGGCTTTGTGAAGTGGCATGATGACTTCCTCTATGAAGCTGCCGGTACGTGCGTAGAGCTCGTCTAAGCTCTCGCCCGCGTCTTCGGGCGCAATGTAATCTTCGGGATGTTTGAAAAGAACGTTGATCGGGCAGTCCGGTATGGCAAAGCTGTTTTCGATGCCTTCATAAACGCCGAAGCACATTTCCCTGAGCCTGTCATCGAAAAGGATCGGGACGTCTCTGCCTTGTAAGATTATCTCCGCGGTCTCTTTTGCCCTGACCAGAGGTGACGAATAGCAAACGTCAAAATGAACGCCTGCATATTTCTTTGCGGCTTCTTCCGCCATTTTCCTGCCCTCTTCGTTGAGGGGGATGTCAGTGCGCCCCTGGAGTTTGCGGAGCGCGTTCCAGTCTGTCTTTCCGTGTCTTAAGATGTAGATCATATCTTCACAAGTGTACCCTTAATCCCGTAATAAAGATACATTTCCTTAAAAAGTGTGAAAAATCGGGGGAATGTTCCTTATCAGGTTTACATCTCCACGGCGTTCGTTTTATGCTCTTATAAGATGGTATTCGAAAGGAGAACAGCTATGATCAGAGTGTTATTTATCGGCGGAACGGGACAGATCAGCAGCGCGATCGTCAGGAGGCTCGCTTCAGACAAGGCTTACGAGGTATGGCTTTTGAACCGCGGCAACAATAAGGCTCCCGAGGGCGTTCATCAGATCACCGCTGACATCAACGATGAAGCTGCTGTCGCTGAAGCGATAATGGACTACACCTTCGATACGGTATGCGAGTTCATAGGTTTTGTTCCCGAACAGGTCGAAAGAGATTACAGGCTCTTCAAGGAAAAGACAAGACAATACATCTATATCAGCTCCGCGTCTGCTTACCACAAGCCCGCGGCGAGCTATCTGATCACGGAAGGAACCGCTCTTGCAAACCCTCACTGGCAGTATTCCAGAGATAAGATCGCCTGCGAGGAATTCCTTATGAAGAAGTACAGGGAAGAGGGTTTTCCTGTCACTATCGTAAGGCCGAGCCACACCTATGACGAGAAGCACATCCCTCTGGGAGTCCACGGTAAGAAGGGATTCTGGCAGGTCATCAAGCGCATGATGGACGGAAAGCCCGTCATCATCCAGGGCGACGGATCGTCTCTCTGGCACCTGACCTTCAATGAGGATTTCGCGGTCGGATTCACCGCTTTGATCGGCAACCGCCATGCGATAGGAGAGGCTTTCCAGATCACGGGAGACGAGGTCCTTACCTGGAATCAGATCTATCAGACCATCGCGGATGCGTTGGGAGTAGAACTCAAGCCCTACTATGTTGCATCCGAATATCTTTCTGCAGTAGGCGACAAGTACGGCTTTGATTTCGAAGGAAGCCTGACTGGTGACAAGTCGGTTTCTGTTGTTTTCGATAACAGCAAGCTTAAGCGCCTCGCGCCTGACATGAAGACGGCAGTGCCTTTCCATAAAGGCGTCAGGATCGCGCTCAAATATGTCCTTGAACATCCGGAGTGCCGCGTTGAAGACATTGAGTTCGACCGCTGGTGCGACCGCGTTATCGAAGCGCTCGAAAAAGCCAAGGAGAGCATCTGACGCCGATAAAGCATATTGACAAGTATTGTTTGCACGCGTTATATTTGTTTTGTTAAACCGGATGACTCGGAAATAGTACCCGGAGAACGCTGATTAACGAGAGAGCCGCAGATGGTGGGATTGCGGATTTGAGGCGCCGGAGAATGGATCCGAAGACGGGCGGGCAGGAAATGGCCCGACGGGAGCTCCCCCGTTACCCGCAGAGCACGTTTGTTGGAACGTGAACCAGAGTGGACTGCCAACCTCATAGAATCCGGCAGTCAAAACAGGTGGTACCGCAGTATATTCTGTCCTGTGTCAATTGACACGGGACTTTTTTATTGCGACGGAAAGTAAATAACGAACACCATGCTTTCCGTAAGGCCAACATCTTGCCGCCAAGATGAAAGGAGCCGAATATGGCAGACAAAGCAAAGAGAATTTTTCTGACGGAAGATGAGATGCCGAAGCAGTGGTATAACGTCCGTGCGGACATGAAGATCAAGCCCGCACCGTTGATCCATCCCGGTACACACGAGCCCCTCACCGTAGAGCAGATGTCACCCATCTTCTGCGAAGAGCTCTGCAAGCAGGAATTGGACAACGACACAAGATACATCGATATCCCTGAAGAGGTCCTCGAGTTCTACAAGATCTTCAGACCTTCTCCGTTGATCCGTGCTTACCAGCTCGAAAAGGAGCTCGGCACCCCCGCTCACATCTACTACAAATTCGAGGGTAACAACACCTCCGGATCACACAAGCTCAATTCCGCTGCAGCTCAGGTCTACTACGCTAAGAAGCAGGGTCTTGATTCGATCACAACAGAGACCGGTGCAGGCCAGTGGGGTACGGCTCTCGCAATGTCGAGCGCTTTCTTCCACATCCCGCTCACAGTCTACATGGTTAAGTGCTCATACGAGCAGAAGCCTTTCAGAAAGTCCGTCATCGAGTCATTCGGTGCAGAGATCATCCCTTCACCTTCCGACACGACTGAAGTAGGACGCCAGATCCTCGAGAAGTTCCCCGGAACAGGCGGATCTCTGGGATGCGCTATCTCAGAGGCAGTTGAGAAGGCTACACATACTCCGAACAGCAGATACGTACTTGGTTCAGTTCTCAACCAGGTTCTCCTCCACCAGTCCATCATCGGTGAAGAGGCTATGCTCCAGATGGAGAAGGCCGGCGAGTATCCTGACATCGTAATCGGCTGCGCAGGCGGCGGATCCAATTTGGGCGGCATCATGTCCTCCTTCATGAGAGACAAGCTCACAGGCAGGCACGATCCTGAGATCATCGCTGTTGAGCCCGCTTCATGCCCTTCACTTACAAGGGGCAGATTCGCATACGACTTCTGCGACACAGGTCACGTTTGTCCTCTCGGAAAGATGTACACACTGGGTTCAGAGTTCATGCCTTCGCCTTCACATGCAGGCGGCCTGAGATATCACGGCATGTCTCCTATCGTATCCCAGCTCTATCACGACGGATACATCAAGGCTGTCGCAGTCGAGCAGACAAAGGTTTTCGAGGCTGCAACGCTCTTCGCAAGAACAGAGACGATCCTTCCTGCGCCTGAGTCTTCACACGCTATCCGCACCGCGATCGATGAGGCCCTCAAGTGCAAGGAGACCGGTGAAGCTAAGACGATCCTGTTCAACCTCACAGGTACAGGCTACTTCGATATGACTGCATATCAGGCATATCACGACGGCAAGATGTCAGATATCATCCCGACGGATGAGGACCTCGAGAAGGGCTTCGCTACTATCCCTAACGTAGAGTAAATCCTTTCCAGACCTTGTGAACTTCGTTTTCGTCCCCGGGCCAGGTGCCCGGGGATGTTTTTTTTACGTGATTTTTGTCAAATTTAGATTATAATATCCCTATAAGGGTGATTTATTCTGGATAATTACGTTCGGGTTGGAAAATGAAGAGATCTAAGGTGTTCTTTTCGTCATTAAGTACTAAGATGATGCTCCTGATCATTATCGGAGCATTTTTGCTTGCCATAACACTGGTGACGATCAGCGTTATTCTTACGAACAGGATACTCACAGAGAATACCGCAGCTCAAATGAATCTGTTCTGCGAGGAACGAGGCGATGACCTTAATACGGAGTTCCTCAGGGTAGAGGATGCCATCGGTTCTCTTTCCAGGTGGACAGACAACAAGATTCCGGATTTAAAAACGATCACCGAAGACGCCGAATTGCGCGATGCGATCGTTGATGATGCCGATGATCTTATCCGTTTCATGACCGAGGACAACCAGTTTATTCAGGGCGCTTACATTCACTACTCGCTTGACGTTACCGGCGTTCCCGACCGTGAGGAGGGAGTTTACTATACCCGTGATGAGAACGGGAGATTCAGCATCATTCCTTTTACGCAGAAAGAGATCGAATCAGATCCCGTTGCTGAATATTGGTATTACGGGCCGATAAAGAACAAGAAGGCTATGTGGACGAAGCCGTATTTTGATGAAAGTGCCGGTGATTATGTAATCTCTTATGTTGAACCGATCTTCGAAGGAGATACTCCGGTTGCGATCGTCGGAATCGACATTAGTTTTTCGAGGCTTCTCAAATGGGTCGATTCGTTAAGATATCAGCAGACCGGCTATATGTATCTCAAGGAAGTTGACGGAAGCGCACACTATCACCTTGAAGACTTGAACGGCAATCACCTGCACAGTGACGAAGACGATCACATAACCGAGAATGCCGAACTGATGGACAAGGACAGGACCGGAGAAGAATTGATCCGTTACGAATTCGAGGGTGACGACCGTGCAATGGCATTCATAACGCTCAGAAACGGAATGAAGATCGTTCTTTGTGACAGTTACGCGAGCGTTTTCAGTTCAAGAGACCGTGCGATCAGGATCATGATATATATCAGTGTCGGAATGACCATAGTGCTTGGAGCCATATCAGCTCTTATGGCCAACCGCATCATCGATCCTTTGAGAAAGATTACCGCCGCCGCAAACGAGATCAGTGAAGGTGATTACGATGTAATCCTCCCTCCCGAGAAAAACGACGAGGTCGGAGAACTGTCAAGGGCATTCAGAATCGCCATAGACAATATCCGAGCGAGATCTGAAGACGTTAAGGCCAGGATCAGGGTCCAGGAGCACAGGCTCGAGAAGAATGCCCAGACTATGAAGCAACAGGAAGATGACCTTCTCACGATGAGAAATCTTGCCTATGTTGACTCTCTGACGAACGTTAAGAATAAGACTGCATATGAGGATACCATCGGATATATCGATGAACAGATCAAAGCCGGAACCGCCGAGTTCGCAGTTATCATGTGCGACCTTAACTATCTTAAGCTCGTCAACGACAATCTCGGCCATAAGGCAGGAGACGACATTCTGAAAAGGGCTTCAAGACTTCTTTGTAAGGCGTTCCCTTTGAGTACCGTATTCAGGATCGGCGGAGACGAGTTCGTAGTAATTCCTTCCGTTGTAGAGTACGCGAGGATGGACGCGATGATCAAGGAACTCAAAGACCTTCTCGAGCAGGAGAGAGAATCCACGGAGAATCTTACAGAACGTGTATCCTTCGCAGTCGGAAGCGCAATATACGACCGTGACACAGATCATTCTTATCAAGATGTTTTCGAGCGCGCCGACAAGAATATGTATCAGGAAAAACAGCTTATTCATGCCCGTGACGGCTATACCGGCGGCAGCCGCAGCGTTGCGGAAACATAAAAGTAGCATAAAACCCAATTCTTTTTACTAATTTCGAGTTTTTTGCATATATTGCTTTTATTTATCTTCTCTGAGTGTATAATCTCGTAATATTTCGGAGGAACACTATGAGCAGCAATTCCGGCGGAGTCCGGGTAATCAATGAGAAGACTTCTTTGTTCGTGATCGCGGGACCGATGTTCCTCGAGCTCCTTTTGAACATACTTCTCAATAACGTGGATACTATAATGCTGAGCCATTACGACGAGAATGCCGTCGGAGCGGTCGGCAACGCGAATCAGGTTTTGTTCCTTTTCATCATCATGTTCAACATCATCGCGACCGCAATATCTGTAGTAGTCGCTCAGTATCTCGGCGCGAAAAGATACGACGAGATGAACAAGATATACACCATGGCTTTGCTCGTAAATCTGGTCTTCGGCATTGTTTTATCGGCGTTCCTCGTGCTCGGAAAAGGCCTGATTACATCATTCCTGCACGTCTCGCCACAGATGCTTCCCGCCGCGCAGACATATCTCAATATCGTCGGCGGAGGGCTCTTCTTACAGGCCGGCTATAACGTCATGCTCCAGATCCTTCGCTGCAACGGATACACGAAGATCGGCATGTACATTTCCATCGCGATAAACCTGATCAACATCGGCGGCAACTACATGTTCCTCTATGGTCCTTTGCAGTATCTGAACATGGGTGTTGCGGGCGTAGGAATATCCACGGTTACGGCAAGAGTCGTGGCACTGGTTTTCGCGATCGCGTTCTTCTACAAAAAGAAGATAGGTAAGATCAGCCTTAAGACGCTTAAGCCTTTCCCGGGCAGTCTCCTCGGTAAGATGATAAAGATCGGACTTCCTTCCGCAGGTGAGAATTTTGCGTACAGTTTTTATCAGATGGTATTGCTCTCGTTCATCAACACGATGGGCAACGATTCTGTTAATGCCCGTGTTTACTGCAATTCACTCATATCATTTTCGATGGTCCTGGCAAGCTCGACCGCAATGGCGAACCAGATAATCACGGGACATCTGGTCGGTGCGGGCAATGAAGAGGCCGCATACAGAAGGGTCTTCAAAACCTTGAAGATCACGCTTCCGATAACCGTCGGAATAGCGGCCCTGAACTGCCTTATCTCGCCTTTCACGTTAAGGATATTTACCGCGAATGAGACCATCATAAAGGTGGGCTTTGCCATCATGGCGGTCGACATCTTCATCGAGACCGGCAGGTGCCTTAACATGACGGTCATCTACAGCCTCAAGGCTGCCGGAGACTACGTATATCCGCTGATAATCGGCCTTGTCACGATGGTGTTTCTCGGAGCGGTCGGAGGCTACTGCTACGGCGTGGTCCTCGGCTTCGGTGTCGCAGGCATCTATGCGGGCACTGCATCTGACGAGTGCATCAGGGGACTTATTGTCCTCAATCACTGGCGCAGGCGCAAATGGTTCGGCAAACGCGTCGTCGATGATGCCGATGATGAAAAAACCCCTGCAAACTGATAGATTTTGTCGGTCCTTTATTCTCCATAGACCATATAAAGTTATTCTAGAGAAACCTGTCATACAGCGGACAGGATTCTATTCGGCTTTTTGGAGGCACTATGAAGAACAAACTGGAGAGAATCTTCGCACTCGGTTTAGGTCTTACGATGATCTTCGCCCAGTGCGGATGCAAGGCCGGCACACCGGGACAGACAAATGCAAGCAGCGCGCCCGATGCGGTTCAGACTGACATCCCCGATCTTTGCAAGGCAGTGGCAAGCAAGGAAGGTCTTGGCGAAGACGCCATCGTCGGCACATGCTACAGCAACGATGAGATAAGCGACGCCAAGCTCATGCAGCTCGTAACAAAGCATTTTAACGCGGTCACGCTCGAAAATGAGCTCAAGCCCGATTGCATGTTCGGTTACAACAACGCAGCTCCCGCTTCTGACAGCATTCATAAGGAAGAGCTTAACGGCGAGCAGATCGACGTTCCCACGCTCAGCCATGAAAAGGCAGACAAGATGCTTGACCAGATCGTGGAGTGGAATTCTAAGAACCCCGATCACAAGATCAGAGTAAGAGGCCACGTTCTCGTATGGCACTCCCAGACTCCCGAGTGGTTCTTCCATGAAGGTTACGACAAGACCAAGGATTACGTCTCCAAAGATGAGATGAACAAGCGTCTCGAGTGGTATATCAAGACGATGCTGACATACTACACGGGCGACCAGAGCAAGTATAAGGATCTCTTCTACGGGTTTGACGTAGTCAACGAAGCCATAAGCGATGCATCCGCCACATACCGTACGGATACCGAGCAGGGCGGCGACAACCTCACTGATGACACGCACGGCTCCAAGTCCAGCTGGTGGAAGGTCTACGGAAGCAACGAGTACATCATCAACGCGTTCAAGTTCGCAAACAAGTACGCTCCGGCTTCTCTCGAACTCTACTATAACGATTACAACGAGTGCGACGCGAAAAAGCGCGGCGGCATCATCCAGCTCATCGAAGACGTAAAGGCCGCCGAGGGCACCAGGATCACAGGCTTCGGAATGCAGGGACACTACAGCGTCAATTCTCCTTCTGTAACCCAGTTTGAGGAAGCTGCAAAGGAATATGCAAAGCACGTAGACAAGGTCATGCTCACCGAGCTCGACCTCAAGCCGAGCGCGACTTTCGACGGTTCGGAGGCAAAGCTTGCCGACGAGCTCAACCGTGAAGGTGACTATTACGCGCGTCTTTACGAGTGCGCAAAGAACCTGAAGAAGGGCGGAGTCAACTTCAGCGGAGTTACTGTCTGGGGCGTCATCGATTCCAACTCATGGCTCCAGGATGCCAACAACGTCGGCGGCGCTTCCGACGGCAAGATGAAGGTTTTCCCTCTTCTTTTCGATGACAAGTATCAGGCAAAGCTCACTTACTGGGCTTTCGTTGATTCCTCCAAGATCGAGCCGGTAGATGCCCTCAAGAGACCTACTATGGAGATCAAACAGGGCACGGTCAACATTGACGGCGAGATCGATGACGCATGGAACAAGGTGGAGGCAGTCAAGCTTGAGATCGTAGTCCAGAGCGTCGCGGTCACTTGTGACGCAAAGCTCCTCTGGGACAAGGACAATCTCTATGTCCTGATGGACGTAAAGGATAAGGATCTTAACGATAAGAGCAGCGACGAGTGGCAGCAGGATTCGATCGAAGTCTTCATAGATGAGGACCACAAGAAGCCTGAGGCATACGCGCCCGATGACAAGCAGTACAGGGTCAACTACAAGAACAAGCTGAGCTTCAACGGCGAGAAGTGCAAGGCCGAGAACATGAAGTCGGCTGCAAAGATCACCGACGGCGGATATCTCGTAGAAGCTTCTTTCAAGTGGACCGACATTACTCCTGAGGCAGGCAAGACCGTTATCGGACTTGAGCTCCAGGTCAACGATGCGACATCCGCAGGCTCGCGCACCGGTACTCTCAGCTGGGCTGACGACACCGGAACGGGCTACATGAATCCTTCGGTTCTTGGCAACGCCAAGCTGGTATAAACGACATTAATTGGCCTTCGTGATATGAAGTGAACCTCTGAAGATGATCTGACTTCAGAGGTTCGCTTTATTTTCCGGGGACCTTGTTTTGTATTCTGAAACGTTTGATTAACTATTTGTAACACCCCGAAAAGTGTCTTCCGAATGTGATAAGATATCTGCAAGTAAAAAATTCTTAAGGGAGGCTCTTTTTATGGAAAAGAAGATGCGTCTTGTTACGAGAAGCGATTTTGACGGACTTGTATGTGCCATGCTCCTTAGGGAACTGGATATGATCGATGAAATAAAGTTCGTTCATCCTAAGGATGTCCAGGACGGCAAGGTCGATATCACCGAGAATGACATTACTACAAACCTCCCGTTCGATCCCAGAGTCGGTCTTGCCTTTGACCATCACGAGACAGAACTCATCAGGACTGATGAGGATGAATTTGGCGAGAAGTTCATTTGCGTCGGCGGCGCAAAGTCAGCGGCAAGAGTAGTTTATGAATTCTACGGCGGATCAGACAGATTCAAGACCGTTACCGAGGAAATCTTAGAAGCAGTCGACAAGGGCGATTCCGCAGACTTCACGGTTGATGAGATCCTCAATCCTACAGGCTGGGTCCTCATGGATTTCCTTATGGACGCAAGAACCGGTCTCGGAAGATTCCACGATTTCAGGATCTCAAACTATGATCTTATGATGGAACTTATCAGCTACTGTGTCGACCATACGATCGACGAAGTCCTCGCGCTTCCCGACGTTAAGGAACGTGTTGATATGTATTTCGAGCAGCAGGAGCTCTTTAAGCAGCAGCTCAAGGACATCGTTAAGATCGAGGGCAAGGTCGCGGTCATCGACTTGAGACCTCTCGATATCATCTACACGGGCAACCGCTTCATGGTATATGCGATGTGGCCTGAGATCGAGACGAGCGTACATATCGCGTGGGGCTTCAAGAAGCAGAACACCGCCGTCATGATCGGCAAGTCCATCGTTAACAGGGCAAGCAAGGTCGATATCGGCGAACTTTGCTTCTGCTACGGAGGCGGAGGACACGCCAACGCAGGCACATGCCAGCTCGACAATGATGTTGTGGACAAGGAATTGCCGGACATCATCGCCAAGCTCAACGAAGGATAATAAGAAGGCAATTACAGCCCGCAGGCAGCTGATCCTGCGGGCTTTATCATGGACATTTACCGATGCGGCTGATAAACAAGAAAAGACACCTTACCCGTAAACTCGTATATGCTGCCATAGCGCTCCTTTTTGTTTTGATCGTCATTGACAACGTGGTCATCCATACGACTTATACGAGGGTCAAGATCAAGGATCTTCCCGGCTCATTTAACGATTACCGCATCGTTCAGGTGTCCGATCTTCACAACAATCTCTATGGGCATGACCAGTCGTACCTGCTCGCCAAGATCAAAGAGGCCAAGCCGGATGTCATAGTCATCACGGGCGACCTGATAGACAGGAATACGAGAAACGTCGAAAACCCTATGGCGTTCGTAAGCAAGGCAGTCGAGATCGCTCCTGTATTCTATGTGACCGGCAATCACGAATCCGGCGCGGGTAAAAAGTACGTAGAGCTCATCATACGCATAAAGAAAGCCGGCGCGGTCATTCTCGAAAACAAGGCGGCAGAGCTTACTTCAGGAGAAGAAAAGATATATATCGCAGGCGTCGCAGATCCCGCATTTGCCCCTTATGAGACCGACGAAGATGCCGTTGACCGCGAGATAAAGGAAGCGCTCTCACAAACCGGAAGAGACCGTCCGGTTATCCTTCTGAGCCACAGGCCCGAACTCATCAAACAGTATTCGGACAACGGGATAGACCTTGTCCTGACAGGACACGCACACGGCGGACAGGTCAGGCTTCCGTTTATCGGACCGCTGTACTCGCCCTCACAGGGATTGTTCCCGAAATACACGTCAGGTCTTTATTCCGAAGGCAAGACGCAGATGTATGTAAGCCGCGGAATAGGCAACGGCATAGCACCGCTCAGGTTCAACGACGGACCTGAACTGGCGGTTATCATCCTCGAAAAACAGTAGGATTCTTTTTATAGATGATTACAGCGCCCTGGCTCTCAGCAAAGCGCGTGTATCCGGATGACTCAAGGATCGATATGATTCCTTGGGTGTTCCCGTTATTTCCGTCCAATACGTAGTAATCGTATTTATCCTTATCCTTTATCATGAGTACCTTGCCGTCAGCGGTGACGAGATCGTCTTCGCTTAAGAGATAGACGGCGTTTCTGGCCGCGACATGAGGCAGGTAATTAGTGTCTGATATTACGACTGCATCTTCCGGGATCGAAGTAAGACAAGCTTCGATCTGCTGATAATATGAGTTGTTCTCGCGGTACTCTTCAAGGTAAATCAGGTTGTTTGAAAGTATCGGTGCGGCTGTGATGATTGAAGCTGCCGCCGCCGCTGCGATCAGGGTCCTGCGGCTCACTTCTTTCAGTTCTGAGCAGTTGATGACCGCCATGAAGATAAGCAGGCACGACGTTCCGAAGGTGTAGTGGAAACCCAGCTCGGCCGCGTAGTGATAGCCCGATCCGATGACCAGGTTCATTATGACGAAAGGCAGCATGAGGAAGTATCTGTGTATTTCCGTTGTGGCGAAAGGCAGGAAAAGAAGCGGGAGCATCATCTGCATGAAGAAGGTGAGAGATCTTTCCGAGAAGAAGAGACTGAAGAAGTATGAAGGGTTCTTCAGTATGTTCATGACGATGCCGGCAAAGCCCGTATTTTCGCCGAACGTCAGATTGGAAAACCTCTGGCCCATCATCATTTCCGCACTGCCGGTCGCATCCAGACAATTCATTATGAACACGAAATAAATGAGCGCTAAAGCAGCGATGATGCCGCCGTGGAATCTCTTTTTGCCCTTCTCGTCTGCAAACAGGAAAAGCCCTATGCAGATTATGTAAAGAGGCGCGTCTTCTTTGACCAGGCAGGTCAGGACAGACAGGATGTAGATAAGAAGAGTCTTCCTTGAATCAACGGCATAGAGCAGCCACATCAGTATCGGAGGCAGGAAGCAGTTCTCGTGGAAATGGAAGAAACATGCCGTGAAAAGCCCGCTGTTGAAGATATAGACGATCGATGCGAAAAAGATGAAAAGGCCCTTGAATCCGCGTTTTCTGGCGATGAGGACTACCGGAATGACACCTGATACCGCAAGGATCACCTGCGCGGTTATCAGTGTGGTTATGCTCGGGAATATAGCGTAGAAGGGGAGAAGCAGATAGATGATGAAGGACGCGTGGATGTCCAGGTGCGATAGCAGATAGTCCCTTTCGCAGGTCGTGACGGCGGTGAAGTTCTGCTTCATCGAATGGAACATCTGGGCAAAGATCCCCATGTCAAAGCATGCGGTGTTGTACGTCATGTGCCTGCAGTAGCACACGATGCAAAGGAAGGCGGCAAATAAGACCGCAAGGACCGCTGCTAATGCTGCTGCAGCTTTAAACGGAAGGTTCTCTAGAACTGCCGTATCAGATCTTCCGGCGGCATAGATAATGAAAACTATGCAGACTATAAAGACTCCTGCCAGGAGATAGAAGTCGGCGTTTTTATACAGGAGTGAGCATGCAAAGAACGCGCTCCCGGTGAACAGTGCCGCTGAATCGAAAAGATCGGGACTCTTGCTCTTGCGGAGCAGAAAACGCGCAAGCGTAAGGATCGCAAATGCCAGGATGGTCCTGATGACGATAACGTAAGAAGGAACGCATCCGATATATTCCTGCCACATGGAAACGGCATCAATATCCTTGCCTCTTAAGATGATGAGATCGATGCCTGCGAACCAGAAAAAGACGGCTATTAACCGCGGCAATCCGAAAGACTTGAACAGTCCCGCAAGAGGAATCTCATTCTTAACTGTTTCCCTGGTTTCCGGTGACATCTGTGCCCTCCCTGACGGCTACCATTATAATAGGTTCTATCAGGTCTGTCGCATATTTTTCCGGATCGCCGGATTTGATCATCTGTTTTACGGTCTTCGGAGTAATGACTTTCTCAATCTCTTCGAGCAGATGACGTGACTGTTCGTGGTTCATGTTGTGCTCGAGCTTGACCCGCTCGTACTCTTCACCGATGACTTCCAACATGCGGTCGCTGTCGTTCATGTAGAACCTCGAAGACACCTTGTCGAAAAGTTTGCCCGTGACGATGCACACAAGCATCGATACGATGAAACCTGTTATGAAGCCGCCGATCTCGGCAAGCAGTCCGGTATCGCCAAGCAGTGATTTGGCGGCAAGTTCCCAAAGGAAAAACGCGATCGTGCCCCAGGTGATGACCCAGATGTTGCTGATGATATTGACGAGCACCTGACGCGCGGTGCGTTCTTTTCGAAGCCAGATGATCACATCGTAAAGAGTAAACAGGAACAGCGTGATCAGCGCGGTGATCACGTTTGCCATCAAGGCTCTCATGAGGCTTCTGATGACGGTGAGAGAATAGACTCTTGAGCCGGATCTCATGACGTTGACTAAGACACGCGCACTCCTTGCACCGAGACGCGCACCGACCCGGCCTCCGCCCCTTACAACGCCTTTGCCGATACTGCTCTTAAGCACCTGCCTTCCGGCAGTCTTAGTGTAAGAGGGCGCGTGTTTTACATGGAGCTTGCCGTTACTGTCCTGCATGTCTATCCGACGTAGTAATCTTTGTTGACTGCGGTCTGGACGTTGGTCTTGAATGCGGCGACATCATCTTCTTTAGGAAGGGCCAAGATCATCCCGCCCAACTTGTCGAAGGCTTCTCCGCTTGCCATCGTTCCGCCGATCTTATCCTTAGCCTTGTTGTCCTTGTCGTAGGTATTCAGGTATCTGACCCAGCCGTCGGGATTGTTCATGTAGACCGAGACCGACTGCTCTGCAAGAGGATGGGTCTTTAAGTATTCGTATATCTCCCAATACTGGTTCTGGGAGATACCGATCTTCTTGCCGCTGTATCTCTTGCCGTTGAAGATGCCGTACATTTCAAGGGTATAGTCATTTCTAATGCGGTAATGCTGTTCCCACTGCTCGTTTCTTTCCTTGCCGGCACCGTCATAGATGGTCAGCTCGAGAAGGTAATCACCGAGATCGGGATCTTTCTCGCGCTGTATTGCAGGACCCGTGTTAGCAGTGTTGATGATGGAGGGCGCGCTCGATGCTGCAGGCTTCTTGCCGCATGAAGCGATGAGCGAAGCTGCCATAACGGCCGCCATTAATATGGATGCTGTCCTGACCGCGATTCTCATGATAATCCTCCGATAATATTCTTATATAATTGTTGCACATTTTTCCCGATTCCCAAAAAATCAGAAAAGAATGCCCTTCATGCATATGCGCTGTTTGTTCGCATCGTAGTCGTAACTGTGATGGGCGCCGCCCGCGCACCACTTAACGTATTCGCAGTTTTTGCAGTCTTCGCAGCTGTCGGACAAGGGCTTGCGGAAGACCTCGAATCTGTTTTTCCATACGTCGCTGAATCTGTCTTTGGAGATGTTGCCCTGGATGAGTTCGGGCCTCGGTTCGATGTCGAGGCAGGCGGTGATGTCGCCGTTGGATCTGACGCTCGCGGTGTGTATGCCCGCGCCGCAAAGGAAGAACCAGTCCCTGACGTTGCGTTCCAAGTCAAAGCCTAAGAAGTGGCTGCACCCGTAGCCTACGGGGATGCCGGCCTCACGCTTTTCGAGAATGAAATTGAACAGGTGTTTCTGGTCTTCGGGCGTAAGGAGCATGTCGGGATATTCGAGTGCCCTGCCCATTGGTTCTATGCCGATGACGCGCCACGAATCGATATCAATGCCGTCGATGATCTTGAAGAGTTCATCAAGCTCGCCTATGTTCTTATGGTTGATGACGGTTGTTACTGAGATGTGCTTGAAAGCCTTGCGGTCAATGAGGTTTTGAATGCCTCTCATGGCCATCTTATAGCCTCCCTTAAGGCCTCTTTGCCTGTCATGAGTCTCTTCGACACCGTCAATACTTATGGATATCGTGCCCATGCCGGTCTCTTCGAGCATGGCGGCGACATCTTCCGTGATGAGGGTTCCGTTTGATGTCATGCCCCAGTGAAAACCCTGTTCTTTCGCATAGCTCAGGAGTTCTTTGAAACCCGGATATAGAAGCGGTTCGCCGCCGGTGATGCAAAGCTGGATCTTTGAGATGTCGAAGTTTGCCTTGACGTCATCTAACACTTTCTTGAACTCATCAGGAGAAGGTCCGTGCCCGAGGCCCGGCTCGCAGCGGCTTCCGCAGTGGAAACATTTCGAGTTGCAGCTTTGAGTCAGCTCGAAAAACAGATACGTCAGATCGGGCTGCAAATAAAGACGCTCGCGCTGTTCCGCGCGGGCATCCAAACATGTCTTTTTGAATTCGTTGAGTTCCATATCGGAGCTTGTCAGTCCGGAGAATCCGGCGGAGGTCCGTATACATCGACCTCAGGTTCCGCGGTGGCATCATAAGGAGTGGGAAGAGACTCCATGGTCTCTCTCGTTCCCGTGTCGGAAGGCTTCTCGGATTCGGTCTGCTCAGTTGCAGTCCTGGACGGATTGTCCGGCGGAGGTCCGTAGACATTGCCTCCGAAGCCCCAGCATCCGGAGATGGTCATGCCGGCCGCAGCCGCAGCAGCGAACGTGAGAGCTTTAACCGATCTCTTCATTTACAGATGCCTCCTTATCCAAATGATATAATTCATTATAACACTTGATGTTATGGGTATGAGGCAAAGATGAAGGAAACGGACAAAACTTCAAAACAGTTTCCGGGAAGGCTCAACGGGATCCTTCTATCTGTTTACATTGCGTTTGTCTTTACGACCGAGTACGTCATCCGCGATGCTTTTCCAAACAGTTATCTACTGATACTGATACCTGTAGTGTTGGTACTTTCCATATTGGTCTGTCCGTTTATCTTAAGGCAGGCAGCAAAACTGAAGATATCTCCGGCCGGAGAAAAAGAGCGGATCAAAGGGCGGATCTTGCGGAGCATTATCTTTTTCGCGATCCCTCTTGCAGTTCTTCTGATATATTTCTTCGCGTACTATCCGGGGTGCTTCTCCTACGATTCTTTCCAGCAATATGATCAGGCAGTAAGCAATCACTATTCCGACTGGCATCCCGTGATGCACACGCTGTTTGCGTTTAAGCTGCCGCTTGTCCTGACCGGCGGATGGAAAGCATCGATCATTTTGTTCCAGATAATCCTTTTCGCCACAGTACTGGGGTATTCATTCGGCACGGTCTGCAGATACACGAATATGAAGATCACGGTACTTATCATGGCGTATCTTCTCTTAAATCCGCTGCTTGGCGCAATGACAATGTTCCCTTGGAAAGACACTACTTTCGCCATTGGAACGCTGCTGCTTTTTATCTACGCGTTCCGCATTTACATGACGAAAGGCGGATGGATAAGATCGCCTCTCAACATGACGCTGTTCATACTGGATGCTGCGTTCATCACATTGATCAGGCATAACGGAATACTGTTCACTGCCTTTATTATTTTCGCGGTGTTCTTTTGCATCTCAGCGAAAAGGAGCGCAGTCCTCTGCCTTTGTATATTGGTTTTGGTCATCGGAGTCAGGGTGCCTGTATATTCAGCCATAGGCGTCGAAAAACCCGGCAACAGAAAGGTCGAAACTCTCGGACTGCCCTTGACGGTAATAGGAGCCGCAGTCACCAACACACCCGATCTTATTGACGAAGACATAAAGCAGTTTGCGTATCAGATCGCACCCAAAGAAGTCTGGCAGGAAAAATACGTTATCGGTTCGTTCCAGCAGGTGAAATTCGATGACAAAGCCAACACTGATATTGTCGAAGAGTATGGCACGCAAAAGGTCGTCTCGATGATGTTCAGATGTTTCAGGCAGTCACCCGAAGAGTCGTTCAAGGCCCTGATCAAACTGACCGAAGCGTCTTATACGATCACCGATGAATATAATGACGGCATCATACTCGGATTACAGCCAACCGATTCCGGAAACCAGCCGGCACAAAGCATCTTAAGGGAATACTGCTATTTCATGTCATGCTGTTTCCCGTATCTGTTTATACGTATCGGCGTATTGCTTTTGCTGCTGATCATCGCCGTATTATCCAAATGCAGGCTTAACAGCAGAAAGGACCTGAAGAAGGTATTGTTCGTCCTTCCGGTATTTGCATATAACTACGGAACGAGTCTTCTGCTGACCGGAAACGAACTTACAACAAGGTTCTTTTTCTATACGTTTGTCCTTGTGCCTTTCATGCTCGCGTTCCTGTTTATCGAAGAAGGGAAAGAGAGTGATTCTTCTGTCGTCCTGACTGCTTGAAACACAGTGGTGTGCGTGTTAGGATTTTTTTATATTTAAAAAGACGGGAGATCATCTCTATGAGTAATATTGATCACAGAAAAGCATCCAAAACCATCAAAGTCACGGATGCAAACGGAATGCCTGTCAGAAACGCGAAATTGAGATTGTTGCAGAAGAGCCACGAGTTCCTTTTCGGATGCGGAGGATTCGATTTCGTCGCATTGATGAAGGTCGAAGACGAGAAGGCCAGGGCACATTTCAAGGATCTCACTGACAAGTGGCTGAAGGTCTATAACTACGCAACGCTCCCGTTCTATCTCGGACAATTTGAGCCGGTCGAAGGGCAGCCTGAGACAGAAAGCAGAATGCAGGCTGCAAAATATCTCAAGGAAAGAGGCGTCACGGTAAAAGGCCATCCGCTCGTATGGCACACGGTCTGCGCTGACTGGCTCATGCAATACGATGACAAGACTATATTGGACAAACTCCTTAAGAGGATCGACAGGGAAGTTACCGATTTCAAGGGACTGATCGACAAGTGGGATGTCATCAACGAAGTCGTCATCATGCCTGTCTTTGACAAGTACGATAACGCGGTGACGAGAGTCTGCAAGACGTACGGAAGAGTGCCGCTCGTAAAGGCCGTTTTCGATGAGGCACATAAGATGAACCCTCAGGCAGAGCTCCTTTTAAACGACTTCAACACATCGGTCAAATACGAAGAACTGATCTCAGAGTGCCTTGATGCGGGAGTGCCCATCAGCACTATCGGAATCCAGTCGCACCAGCATCAGAAATACTGGGGCCCCGAAAAGCTCTATGACGTATTGGAAAGGTTCTCCAAGTTCGGCCTTCCGATCCACTTCACCGAGAACACTCTCACGTCGGGCGATTTCCTCGTACCAGAGGAGCTTGACGATCTTAACGATTTCCAGGTGACTGCGGAAGAGTGGCCTTCAACGCCGAAGGGCGAAGAGCGCCAGATGAAGCAGATGGAAGAGATGTACAGGATCCTTTTCGACTGTCCTCTGGTCAAAGCCGTTACGGGCTGGGATTTCACGGACGGAATGTGGCTTAACGCACCCAGCGGCGTCGTCCGCATCGACGGTACGGTCAAGCCTTCGTATGAGCTCCTGGATCATTTGATCAATCACGAGTGGCATACGGATGAGACAGTCGTTACTGATGCGGAAGGAATGGTTACCGTTACGGGATTTAAGGGCGGATACGAGCTTATCTGCGAAGATCAGTCAGTTACGCTCGCTCCGGATTCACGTGAGTTTGTTATCTGAAGGCATGGGATATGAATAACAGGATAGCGGTTTTTGCGAACGGATATAACAGATTTTGTACGATGCAGGCCCTTGAGGGAATGCAAAAGATCGGAGCCGACAAGGACTTCGACATTGATGTTTTCGTAGGTTATGCTGCCTTCAACGACAGTGCTGATCTGAACAAGGGAAGAGCGGGAATCTACTGGCTTCCCAAACTCGACAACTATGACGGCGTCATTGTTTTCTCGGGTCTCATCAACGATTTCGACGTAGCGAAAAAGCTGTGCCTCAAAGCCAAGAACAAGGGCATTCCGGTGATCAGCATCGGCGAATATGTTGAAGACATTCCGTTTGTCGGAACCAACAACGAGACCGGCATGCGCGATCTCGTCGAGCATCTCGTCAAAGTCCACGGAGTAAAGAGAGCGGTCTATATCGGCGGAAGCAAAGAGCATATAGACACGGCCATCAGACAGAGCGTCATCGAGGACGTTTTCAAGGAGAACGGACTTAAGCTTAAGGATGAAGACATCTATTATGCTGACTGGGTCAACGAGCATGCGGCTGCGATAGCGAGCAAGATCGCTGCTTCCGAAGAAGGACTGCCCGATGCTTTCATCTGCGCAAATGACGTAATGGCTCTGGCGGTCTCCGGCCGCCTCATCAAGGAAGGCCACAAGCTTCCTGAAGATGTGATCGTAACCGGCTTTGATCACATAGAAGAGAGTGAGATAACTTATCCTGCGCTCACCACGGTCGAGCTCGATTACTACACCATCGGTTACAATGCCTGCAAAGAGCTTTACGACATTATCGAAGGCAATGCGGTTCCGGGCAGGGATATTGTCTCTTCGAGCCTTGTCATAGGCGAGAGCTGCGGCTGCAACACTCATCACGAGTACGATGAGTTCAGAAGAAATTACTGCCAGTCCGTGCATACCATCAAGAGAGATGTCGAGTTTTTCGAGAGGCTCTGCAGGATGGAAAGAAACGAGATACTGAAAGCAGACAGCTATGAGGATCTTAAGCGCAACTTAAGAAAGTTCTACAGGGACAATCACTTCATCGTGGGACCTGACTATTACGTGGTCTTAAACAGGGAGTATTTCTCCGATCCCGATCCGGAGGACAGGGCGCTTCTCAAGAACGGCTACGCGGCCGATCTGGATGTGACCGTGGCGTTAAGGGACGGCAAGCTGTTTGACGGCAAGAGAGTAAACAACGAGCTTATCCCGGGATATAAGAAGAAGCCCGGCGTTCAGAATCTCTTCTACTTTTTCCCGTTGAGTTCAGGCAGATACAACTACGGTTATTTTGCCTTCAAGGGAACTCCGGTCATGATCTCCGAGAACCTTAGAGTCTATGAGTTCATGGAAAAATCCGAGCAGTCTTTCATGGAATACAGGCTCAAGCTGCGCCTCGACGCGGCCAACAGAGAGCTTACGAATCTGTACAACAAAGACCAGCTGACAGGCCTTTACAACAGGTTCTGTTTTGACAGCAAAGCCCTTGCTTTGTACGAAAAGAGTCTCGCCGATGAACTGCCGATGGCGGTCATGTTTACCGACATCAACTTTATGAAGGACATCAACGACAAGTTCGGTCACAGTGCCGGCGACAAGTCCATAATCGCGGTCGCGGAAGCGATAAGGGCGAGCATCAGGCCCGATGCTCTCGCGGTCAGATACGGCGGCGATGAGTTCATCATTTTCTCACCCAATACGAAGAGGGGTGACGCCGAAGCGATTTCAACGCAGATCGAATCCTATCTTTCCGGAATCTATAAGGCAGGCAAGATCCCCTGCAACGTTACGATATCGTGCGGTTATGTCATCACCGATCCGAAGGCAGGAAAGACGCTTGAAGAATACATCATCGAAGCCGATGACGTGATGTACGACATTAAGAGAGATATCCACAAAGGGGATTGATCAGGCAGGTTTCCAGAAGATCCAGACGAACAGGTATCCCGCAATGACCGCTGCGAGCGTGAACGGGATACCTATCTTCATGAAGTCGCGGAACCTGACCTCATAGCCTTCTTTTCTGAGCATGCCTACGCCTGCAATGTTGGCGGAAGCACCGATGGGTGTCAGGTTGCCGCCCAGTGTCGCGCCGACAAGAAGTCCGAAGAACAGGAAATACGGTTCAATGTTCATCGCGTTAGCAACGCTTGCGAGGATAGGCAGCATTGTCGCGGTGTAAGGGATATTGTCGATAAACGCTGAAATAATGACTGAACCCCAGACGACGATGGTGAAGAGCAGGAACATGTTGTTGCCGCCTGCCATGGCGATGAAATTCGCGACGTCTTTGATGATGCCGACTTCGTTGATCGCGGCGATGACGACGAAAAGACCTGCGAGGAGAGCCATCGTGTCATAGTCCATCGCATTGAGCGAGTGGAGCATGCCCTTGACAGACTTCTGCTTTATGAGCTCCCATACGATCGTGAGAATTCCGCATGCCATGCAGATGTAGCCGTTGATCATGTCGGGAGTATTCGGGATGAAAGATGCGATGATGAGAAGGACAACGTGACCGATCATTGTGATCGTCGGAACGTAATCGGTTACCTGTGTGTGCTCGTTGCTTGTTACGGGTGCCTTGTCTTTGCGGAAAAGGAACATCATGATCGGCACGGTGAGAAGCGCGCCGAGCTCGACCGCGAAGAACATGCCGGGTCTGCCGTGCATCCAGAAGAAGTCGTTGAAGTTCATTTTCGCCGCGGCGGCAAGCATGATGGAAGTCGTGTCGCCTACGAGCGTAGCGGCGCCCTGGAGATTGGATGATACCGCGATGGCGATGATCATGCCGACAGGGTTCTTGTTAAGCTTTTTGCAGATGGCAAGGCCTACGGGAGCTACCATGAGGACCGTTGCGACGTTATCGATGAAAGCGGAGATGATACCCGAGAACAGCGACATCAGGATAGTGACCCAGATGACGTTCGGAGCGAGTCTTAATAGTGCTTCGGCGATCTTGTTGGGCATCTTGGATTCGATGAAGTAATCGACTATTACCATGGTGCCGAAAAGCATCATGAGGACGTTCCAGTCTATAGCTCCGGGGACCTTGGAAAGAGGCAGGATCTGCAATATGACCATGATGGTCGCCGTCGAAAGCGCAACGATGGCGCGGCGCTTGGGCAGCAGGACCAGAAGTACATACATCAGCACGAAAAGGCCGATGGCGATGTATTTCATATATGCGGCGTTAGTTAAAATCTCACTCATAATTATGGGTTCCCCCGAAAAAACACTTAAAAAGGATAAAAGACGGAAACAGGCAAGTCAAGTTAAGCTGTACTTAAAGATATTTATGTTAATATGTTCTCTATATGGACGAAATGACCAAGACAGTACCGATAGTAATACCTTCGTATGAGCCGGACGAACGGCTTATTGCTTTGCTTAAAGACCTGGAGGAATCAGGTCTCGGTCCGGTCATTATCGTAAACGACGGAAGCGGCACCGAATACGATGAGATCTTCAGCGAGGCCGAGAAGCTCATTGAAGCAAACGGCGGAAAGTACATAGCGTACCGTCCCAACAAGGGCAAGGGAAGAGCTCTCAAGACAGCATTCGAATACATTGCGCAGAACATGCCGGACGCGCTCGGCTGCGTAACGGCGGATTCCGACGGCCAGCATACTCCCGGCTGCATCGCATCCATCATAAAGGCATTAAGAGAGAAGCCCGAGTCGCTCATTTTGGGCGTACGCAGCTTCGACGGCGAGGACATACCCTGGAAGAGCCGCTTCGGCAACAACATCACGGTCAAAGTGTTCTCTTACGTGTCGGGCGTTAAGGTAAGCGATACGCAGACAGGCCTTCGCGGTCTCCCGTTTGATTTCATGAAGGACATGATAAATTGCAAGGGCGAAAGGTTCGAATATGAGACCCGGATGCTCCTTGAATGCGCGGGCAGGATCAAGATAACCGAAGTCCCGATCAAGACCGTTTACGATTCAAAGGAGAACCACCAGACGCATTTCGATCCTTTTAAGGATTCGATCAGGATATATAAGATCCTCGGAGTGAAGTTCATCAAGTACATGTTTGCGTCGATCTCGTCGTTCGTCGTCGACATACTGCTGTTCACTTTGTTGTGCCACGTCTTAAGGAATTTCGTTCCTGAAGCTTATCTTATCCAGGTCGCAACGGTCTGCGCAAGACTCGTTTCCGCGACGTATAACTACATCATCAACTACACGGTGGTATTCAAGAGCCGTGCGGGCAAGGGAACGGCGCTTCTCAAGTACGCTGCCCTGGCCTTCGTCCAGATGCAGGCAAGCGCATGGTCCGTTGCGGGCATTGCGCGTCTTTTGCCGATGATACCCGTCACGATCATCAAGTGCATCGTGGACACGCTGCTCTTCCTGCTGAGCTATACCATCCAGCAGAGATTTGTTTTCGCTTCGAAAAAGAAAAAGGCGGAATAAGACCGGTCAGTCAGCCGGGTGCTTCCTGAACATGCTCTTAAGCAGAATAGGCACGGTTATCGAGCTGAACAGGATCAGCATGATAACTCCGGTGAAGTATTCGGGCGTGATCAATCCTACAGCGAGACCTGCTTTTGCGGTGATGAGCGCGACCTCGCCTCTCGTCATCATGCCGATACCGATCTTAAGAGAATCGTTGAAACTGAATCTGCAAAGTTTTGCTACGGCGCCGCAGCCGATGATCTTGGCAAGGCAGGCGACTGCTACGAAAGCGACAGAGAAGAGAAAGAGCTTGACGTTCATTGTCTCGAACGAGACCTTGAGACCGATGCCTGTAAAGAAGATGGGCGCGAATACCATGTATGCGCTGATGTCGACTCTTCTTTCAACGTATTTGGCGTCATGGAGGTTGCAAAGGACGATTCCGGCTACGTAAGCACCGGTGATCTCGGCAATGCCGAAATAAGTCTTGGAGATGTATGCCATCGCGATGCAGTAAACGAGCGCGATGATGGGGATCCTTCTCGTGTGCTCGTAACGCTTGTCGAGCCACTTGAAGATCTTATATACGATGAATCCGGATACGATGGCGATCGCGAAGAACAGGAATGCCTTGAGAACGATCATCCAGACGTTGGCGTTGGTGTCCTTTGCGCTCAGGACAAATGTCAGTACGATGATGCCGATGACGTCGTCGATGATCGCGGAGCTGACGATCGTGGTTCCCACCGTGCCGTTGAGCTTGCCCAATTCCTTGAGGGCGGCGACCGTGATGCTGACCGATGTCGCGGACATGATGGTACCGATGAAGAGTGCTTTATAGAACTGTTCGCTTCCGATCTCGCCGAAACCGTAGAAGCTCATGAAAAGGATGGTTCCCAAGATTATGGGGACAAAGACGCCCGCGCAGGCGATGGCGGTTGCCTTAAGACCTGTCTGCTTGAGCTTCTTCATGTCTGTCGCAAGACCTGCTTCGAACATGAGCATGATGACGCCGATCTCGGCCATCTTGGTGATGAAATCAGTCTCGCTGACGAAGCCCAGGAGGGCAGGTCCGATCAGTACGCCGGCAAGTATCTCACCGACGACTTCAGGAGCGTGAAGCTTACGTGCAAGGATGCCGAATGCTTTCGCGCTGAATAATATGATTGCCAGATCCCGAAGGAATGAAAAATCTTCCAAATTACCGCTCCTTGATTAACCCCAAAGCATAATAGCACGGTTTCAGGACGTCGGTTATAATACAGAGTGCAAAAATGTTATATTATTATTTATATTTATTTTGTTCATGGGGGCAATATGGCGTTAAAAGAACTGGAATATCCTTTTGATCCGGATTATATCCTGCGCAAAAAGAAGGCCATAAGAAGGCAGCTGACAGAGCGTGAAGGCATCAGCTATACCGAAAAGAAGATAGCGATATTAGGCGGCTCTACGACCAGCGACATCAAACTGATACTGGAACTCTTCCTGCTTAACTACGGGATCAAGCCGGAGTTCTACGAATCCGAATACAACAAGTACTATGAGGATGCGGTTTTCGGAAACGAGGAACTGGAAACATTCGGTCCGGACCTTGTGTTCATTCACACCACATCACGCAATATCCTGAATTATCCTGTCGTGACCGACAGCAAGGAAGACGTTGAAGCACTGGCGGACGAGACGATGGCCCGCTTTACGAAGATCTGGGAAAAGCTTGACGAGAAGTTCCACTGCACGATCATCCAGAACAATTTCGAGCAGCCTTATTACAGGCTCATGGGCAATGCCGACGTGTCAGACATCCACGGAAGGCTCAACTTCATTAACAGGCTCAACGAGCGTTTCTACGATTACGCAAGGACGCACGAGAACTTTTTCATCAACGACATCAACTACATCTCCGCGGTCTACGGCATCAAGAAATGGTCCGATCCGGGCGACTGGTACAGGTATAAGTATGCAGTTGCGGTCTCCGCGATCCCGGAGTTCGCATTCAATCTCTCGCACATAATCAAGGCGGTCTACGGCAAGAACAAGAAGGCGTTTGCACTCGACATGGACAATACCCTCTGGGGCGGCATCGTAGGCGACGACGGCCCAGAGAACATCCGCATCGGACATGAGGACGCAGAGTCCGAGCTCTTCACGGAATTCCAGCAGTACGTTAAGGCGCATAAGGATCTGGGAATCCTTCTGACCGTTGCTTCCAAGAACGATGAAGAGAACGCTCTGGCAGGGCTTGCGCGTCCCGATTCCACGCTGAAAAAGGACGACTTCCTGATAATCCGCGCGAACTGGGACAACAAGGACGTCAACATTAAGCAGACCGCGGCTGACATCAACATCGGCGCGGACAGCTTCGTATTCGTTGACGACAATCCTGTCGAAAGGGCACTCGTAGAGGCACAGGTTCCGGGCATCAGCGTTCCTGAGGTTGGAGCGCCCGAGACCTACATCGACGTTATCGATTCCAACGGATTTTTCGAGGTCACCGGGCTCTCTGCCGAGGACCTGAAGCGCAACGGAATGTACAAGGCGAACATGGAAAGGGCAAAGGCTTCAGCGTCTTTTGATGACTACGAGGACTATTTGAGATCGCTCGAAATGCAGGCCGAGATCAAGCCTTTCGCGCCGCTTTACATGGCGAGGATCGCCGAGCTCACCAACAAGAGCAACCAGTTCAACCTCACGACAAAGCGCTGCAGCCAGGCCGAGATCGAGAAGTTCGCGGCAGATCCTTCGTACATCACCCGTTACGGAAGGCTTGAGGACAAGTTCGGCGACAACGGCGTTGTCGCGGTATCCTTCGGTCACGAGACTGAAGAGAACGGCGAGAAGGTATTCTTAATGGACCTCTGGCTCATGAGCTGCAGAGTCTTGAAGCGCGGCATGGAGTTCGCGATGATGGACGAGTTCGTAAATGAGTGCAAAGAGCGCGGAATCGCGAAGATAAAAGGCTTTTATTATCCGACTGCTAAGAATAAAATGGTTAAGGACTTTTACGGTATGCAGGGATTTGTTAAAATCGCTGAGTCAGAGGACGGGTCAGCCGAATGGGAGCTCGATCTTTCCGAACCGTATTTCTCAAAGAACACGGCAATTAAAGTCAATTGACATAAGGAGATATGAATAATGAGCAGAGAAGAAGTTTTCGCAAAGCTTAACGAGATATTCCAGGATGTTTTCGATGACGAGGACATCAATATAAACGAGACAACAACCGCAGCTGATGTTGACGGCTGGGATTCATTAGAGCACATCAATCTGCTCGTTGCCATCGAGAGAGGCTTCGGAATCAGGTTCACGATGGGCGAGACCACAGGTCTTAAGAATGTCGGCGAGATGGTCGACAAGATCATGGCTCACCTCGGATAATCCGTAATGTCATTAGTCTCAGCCGCTTTTCTTGCGTTCGTCTGTTTGACAGCAATCATCTACTATCTCATGCCGGGCGGCGTGAGACGGTGGGTACTGCTCGCGGCAAGCATCGCATTCTGCGCATCCTGCGGATTCTATTCGCTCGCATTCGTGCTGCTCGCGGCTGTTACGACCTTCATCGGAGGCCTTCTTTCCGGACCTTCCAAGAGCAAGGGGCTCCGCAACTCCGCCTGTGTTATCACTGTAGTCTTAAATCTCGGGATCCTCTGCGCCGTCAGATATTACGGCGTCATCGGGATCTTTGAGGAGAACCTGAACTATGTCTTCGGCGCTTCCGAGAATACACGCACATTCATGCTTTATGCCGTTCCTGTCGGAATGGCGTTCTATACCCTGCAGCTCATCGGATACACGCTGGACTGCAGATGGGAGAGGACACAGCCTGAGAAGAACTTCTTCAGGTATCTTCTGTTCGCGACCTACTTCCCGTATTTCACATCGGGTCCGATGAATTCTTATGCAGACCTTTCGGTCAAGTTAGACGGCGCAAAGGACGCGAAGTTTTCTTTGGGAAGGCTCAGGGACAGTGCGGTCAGGATCGCTTGGGGCTTTTTCAAGAAGCTCGTCATCGCTGACAGGATCGCCGTCATAGTCAATGCGATCTACGGAAATCACGAGACATACGGCGGCCTTTATGTCTTCATCGGCGCGGCATGCTTCGCCATTCAGCTCTATGCCGACTTCTCCGGCTGCATGGACGTTGTCCTTGGTGCTTCGCACCTCCTGGGCATCGAGATGCCTGAGAACTTTAACAGTCCGTTCCTCGCTCATACCATCCGTGAATACTGGCAGCGCTGGCACATCACGCTCGGCGGCTGGCTTCGCGATTACCTTTTCTATCCGATGCTCAGGACGAACGTATTCGTTAAGATTGGCGATGTCTCCAAGAAGCTTTTCGGCAAGAAAAAGGGCAAAAAGGTCCCCACTTATTTCGGCCTGATAATCCTTTGGGCGGCAGTGGGTTACTGGCACGGCGGCCTCATGAAGTACGTCATCGGTACGGGACTTCTACATTGCTTCTACATCATCCTCGGCGAACTCGTCGAGCCTATATCGGTAAAGCTCAGAAAGACTCTTCACAGTGAAAAGATGCCCTACAAGATATTCCAAACGGCAAGGACTTTCTTCCTGATCTGCCTCGGACACATCTTCTTCAGGGCCAACAACGTGCCTGACGCGATAGTGATGTACAAGTCAATATTCCAGCCGTTCTCGATGAGCAGCGAGACGCTCGCATCACTGGGAATCAACATGAGCAACCTCATCGTCCTGCTCGTATCGTTTGCGGTACTGGTCGCTGTCGATATCTACAAATACCGCGAAAAGCAGGAAGAAGAGCCGCGCCTCGTGCTCGCCAAGCTCGCAAGTAAGCCCGTCATCTTATCCTGGGCGGTATTCATGCTGCTGACAGTGGCGGTCCTTATTTTCGGAATGTACGGTTTGGGATATGATTCCGGATCATTTATCTACGCAAGAATCTAGGAGGAAATAACATGAACATAGTTTGTCTTGATATGGAAGGTGTTCTCGTTCCCGAGATCTGGATCGAGTTCTCAAAGGTGTCCGGCATTCCGGAACTCAAGCGCACCACGCGCGACGAGCCCGATTACGATAAGCTCATGCGCTGGAGACTCGGCATTCTCCGCGAGCACGGCCTGGGACTCAAGGAGATCCAGAACGTCATATCGCAGATCGATCCGCTCCCGGGCGCAAAAGAATTCCTTGACGAGCTCCGCAAGGACATGCAGGTCATCATCATCAGCGATACCTTCACGCAGTTTGCAATGCCCCTGATGGCTAAGCTCGGTTATCCCGCGCTGTTCTGCAATTCCCTTGTCGTAGGCGAAGACGGCATGATCGAGGACTTCAAGATGAGGATCGAGAACTCAAAGCTCTCGACGGTCCGCGCTCTGCAGTCCATTGGTTTTGATACGATCGCTTCGGGCGACTCGTATAACGACCTCGACATGATCAAGGCTTCAAAGGCGGGTTTCCTTTTCAAGAGCACGGAGAAGATCATTGCCGATAATCCGGACATCCCCGCATTTGAGGATTTCCCTGATCTTCTGGCTGCGATCAAGGCTGTGCCTGATTTAAACTGATGGATATCTCCAGAGAGATCGTAATAGACTACATAAAAAGCCAATATGCAGCGGAACCGGAATTCCCTTGGGAGGAAGATCCGGTTTCATGCGTTTTCAGGCACTGTGACAACCGTAAATGGTTTGCCCTTGTCATGCGCGTCAGGAAAGACCGCCTGGGATTATCAGGCGACACCCCCGTTGACATCATGAATCTCAAGATCGATGATCCGGTCCTTCACGACATGCTCTGCCACAGCGAGGGGATAATACCCTCATATCACATGAACAAAAGGCATTGGATAACCGTTTTGCTCGACGGGACGGTTCAGGGATCACAGATCTTCGAACTGATAGACGTAAGTTACCGGGCGACCATGAGCAGACGTAAAAAATAGGTTTATAGTCTGTTTACCTCTAAATAACAATTGGCTTTCCGTTGCGGTTTATAATCGCAGTATGGGACTTACATATACAAGTTTTTACATTGAGGCAAATATCGTCTGCATCATTATCTTTTTGATGATGCTCATGAGAGAAATGGGCGCTGTCGGAAGACAGGCCAAGCAGATGGTGTTCATCAACATCACGATCTGCCACATGCTTTACTTCTTAAGTGATATGGCATGGGTGCTTGTTTTGGCTGACATCATTCCCAAGACTTTCTTCTCGGCAGCTGTAGTAAACATACTGAATGCCATTTTGCTCAGTGCCATGACGGGTTTCTGGTTTGTATATGTCGAGCTGTCACAGGGCGAGAAATACATCCTCGAATTCAAGCACAGGATATATGTCCTTACGCTTGCGATGCTCGAGACGGCAATTATCCTTGTTCTGTTCATTTTCTTCCCAAGCACCATGGTCGATGCGGAATGCAATATGACGACCGCTTATTATGTGGTATTCATCAGCATCCCGGCGGTTTACATAATCATCAGTTCCGTCAGGGCTTTTATCAGGGCATTCCGAAAAGAGAACTACGCCGTAAGGCTGCAGTATATAGTCAGCGGTGTATATCCGGTAATGCTTACGATCGCGGGAATCACACAGGTTGCATGGCTTAACGCTCCCATCTTCTGCTTCGGCTCGACGATCATGATGCTCTACGTTTACATCATCAGCCTGAACGATCAGGTCTCCATCGACGAGCTGACCCGCCTCAACAACAGGACCCAGCTCAAGAAATATATCGTAGGTGAAAGCTCGAGAGCGAACGCCGACAAGACGGTCTACTACATCCTCATGATCGACCTCAACAAGTTCAAGCTGATCAATGACCAGTACGGCCACGTCGAAGGCGACTGCGCCCTCATCAGGACCGCCGAGGCTTTGAAGCTTGCCTGCTCCGAAAATCCGGTCAAGACATTCATCGCAAGATACGGCGGAGACGAGTTCATTATCGTTGCCAAGACCGATAATGAAGAAAAGATAAAGGCACTCTGTGCCGAGATCAAAGATACGCTGCGCCGCCTGAACGGCGAGGCGGGCGCGCCATACGAACTCATGGCCTGCATCGGATACGCCCATTACAGCGGCGACATCAAGAACTTCCAGGAGGCGCTGTGCTCGGCGGACGAAGCTCTGTACAAAGAAAAAGCGCTTCTCGGAGCATCCAGATAACAAATAAAAAGGGCTGCATCATGCAGCCCTTTGTTTTCGATCATCAGGTTATTACTTCTTGATGAGGAGTGACTCGCCTGTCATCTCAGCAGGCTGGGGCAGACCCATGATCTCAAGGAGTGTAGGTGCGATGTCGCAGAGTCTTCCGCCCTCACGGAGTGTGTACTCAGGATCGTAGTTGTAGAGGATGAACGGAACGGGGTTCGTTGTGTGTGCAGTGTGAGGCTGCATTGTCTCGAGGTTCATCATCTGCTCTGCGTTGCCGTGGTCTGCGCAGATAAAGAGAACGCCGTTCATCTTCTTGACCGCTTCGACAGCACCGCCTACGCAGGCGTCAACTCTCTCAACGGCCTTGATGGCAGCTTCGAGAACGCCGGTGTGGCCGACCATGTCAGGGTTAGCGAAGTTGATGATGACTACATCGTACTTGTCGGAGCAGATAGCTGCGTCAAGCTTCTCGGAAACCTCGGGAGCGCTCATTTCAGGCTTGAGGTCGTATGTAGCGACAGCGGGTGAAGGAACGAGTGTACGGTCCTCATCCTTGTTGGGCTCTTCGATGCCGCCGTTGAAGAAGAAGGTAACGTGAGCGTACTTCTCTGTCTCGG
>JAEEGL015997188.1_pt1 | contig 34058 bp, 30 predicted proteins | sample 9134231 | NCBI WGS metagenome assembly JAEEGL01 (sample SAMN16246548, study PRJNA631951) | gut metagenome | biome: gut microbiome; feature: rumen; material: fiber-attached | host: Bos | place: Iran: Karaj | collected 2018-10 | reverse complement strand
GCCGTCACGCATAATCAAAAGTTCGGTAGCCACATCACCGAAGAGGTGAACCATGTGAGCGCCGTCAACCAAATTGCCACCGTAGTGAGCATCCTTCGCACTCATGCGAAGTCTAATCTTTGTTCTATATTCTTTTTCCATTTCTAAAATTTTTAATCCTTATTTGTACAGACGCATGGCCGTGCGTCTCTTCTATTATTTCTCAACGTAAATACCGTCAACATAGATTCCCGAAGCATGTACGCATTCCGGCTTGATCTCTCCAACCTTCACAAGTTTCTCTGCCTCAACGACAACATAGTCGGCGGCTGTTGCCATCAGTGGGTTGAAGTTGTTGGTTGTTCCAAGGAACACCATGTTACCGAACTCGTCGACTATGTTGGCGCGCAAGAATGCGATGTCAGCCTTGAGAGGTTTCTCAAGGATGTAGTCTTTACCGTCGACTTTCACGATCTGCTTGCCGTCCTGCATGATGGTGCCGAGACCTGTTGGGGTAAGCACTCCGCCGAGACCTGCGCCGTAGGCTCTGATGCGCTCTGCCAAGGTGCCCTGTGGCACGTATTCAACTTCAAGGGTGCCGGCGTTCTTCTGTGCCGCCGTCTCTTTGTTGGTACCGGTGTGCGACACGATAGCCTTCTTCACCTGATGATTTGCGACGAGCTTACCATGGGCGATGTTGTCGTAAGCGGTATCGTTAGCGATGATTGTTAAATCTTTCACGCCTTTCTCAACGATAGCGTCGATGATCTGCACTGCGCTTCCCACTCCGAGGAATCCGCCGAACATAATTGTCATGCCGTCATGAACCTTCTCAACGGCCTGCTCCAATGTAATCTGCTTATTCATAGCTGTTTATATTTAATTTGTTTAATTTTTTAATTCAAATCAGTTTAACAAAAATTTGCGTGCAAATTTACGGAGATTTTTTCAAAGTTGCAAGACATATTTAATAAATATTTTTTAATATGCCGGAATCATTTCTTACGCTTCAAATATGCGACTTCAAGCTTTATCTCCCCTTTTTCATCGGGAGCCATTATTTTTATCTCCATCTTGTCGCGCGATGCATCCAGACAGGCGCCGTATGCGTTACGTTCTTTACGACCGGAGTTATTGCGTTTATATTCCAAGAGCGATTCATTGTATTCCTCAAGCCAGTCATCCAACATGTCCTGTCTTCCAGGCAAAGCGCTCATCCCACTGCCGTCAACTCCTGGCTCATATGTATCCCATTCAACGGTATGTATCAACGAGTCACCTTCAATTGCCCATGTTCCTTTCAAGGAATAATGTACCTCCAGTTTCCCTTTAGCAAAAGGCATGTTCGCATTAATCAGCTGATGACTCACAATCGTAATAGTGTGGTCGTTACCGAATTCCCAGTCCACATTACGGTCATCACTGGATGTTATGCTCCATTTACCTATCAAATCTTCTTCTTTCAAGGCAAAGCCTGTCTTATTTATGCTGTTTACATAAGCTTCCAACTCCTCGTCGGTGATGCTCATAAGGAATTTGTTCTCGTTATTTATTTTAATCCAATCGGCAATCATACTTGTAGCCGTGTATAGTCGCCACGCCGCATAGTTAATGTAGTGCTGTACGCTGGTTTCGGTCAGTTTCTCTTTAAGAAATTCACGCAGTTGTGAATAATACAAGTCCTTGTATTGGTCCACACTCAACGATTCATCATAAACATATATCTCCTCATATTCTCGTGATGACACCGGACGTTTCCAATAAACCGATTTGTTGTAGGTCTCCTGAAATGACTGACGATCAAAATAGAACGACTGCACATTGTCGATAAACTTCATGCTTCCCAGATTCTGCCATGTGTCGGGACTGCTATGGAATATTTTCTCCTTTGATGTATCGAAACTAAACGTTTCGTCATTCCCCAATATATAAGAGATAACCAGCACCAACGTATCGTACGACAGCGATTCCATCTGATCGAGATGACTCATCGCATAAATTGTCGCATTATACTGTTGTTCCATATCATCTTTCATCGATTTCACCCTTTCTATCGATTCGTCGATGTCATGAATCACCATCATGGCGGTCAGACGCTGTGCCTGCTCTTTCTTTCGGTTTTCCAATCTGTTGCTGACAGCGAAAGTCAGGCCTACGCCAATTGCCGTTCCGATGACGCTGATCAGGAACTGCATCCACCATGATCTGCGTTCTTTTCTGTTATCTTCCTTGGTCATATTTATGGTAATTTATACCCCGCAAAGATAATGAATTTTTTACCTTGAAATCTCTTGACAATTCAAAATTTATTTGAACCTTTCCAATCAGAAAATGTCGGTGCCGATTTATAATTAATTAGGGTTGTGAACTGTTTTCAAAATTTTTTTAAATTTACATCGGAAACAACTTACTGTTCAATCAAAAAATATGAACACAAAAAAAGGACACAATTTGTGTCCCTTCTTTAAAACTACTCTCAACTTTCAACTCTCAACTTTCAACTATCTCCTCCGCTCTCTTCAAGGCGAAATTGATATGCGAGCACACGTTCTCCTCACCGAGTTTCTTAATGGTTCCTGCCTTTTCCAACGTCGCCCTCACATGCACATTGACACCAGAAAGCACCACAATCATGCCACGTTGCTTGCAGGTGTCGCAAAGCAACTCCAAGTTATGAATACCAGTGCTGTCGATAAACGACACCTTCCTCATCCTGATGATTCGGACCTTGTACTCCTTACCCACTACCGACTTGTCTATCTCATCGAATTTATTGGCGATTCCGAAGAAATATGGTCCGTCGATCTCATAAACCTCAACGCCTTCCGGAATTTGTAATTTTTCTTCCGAACTCATCGCCACATCGGTGTTATCACCTGGGTCAATCTCATCATGGAACGAGCGGATGACAGTAGCCTCGTTGGTACGTTTCAGGAACAGCGCGATTGATGCCACCAAGCCGATTTCGATAGCAATCGTCAGGTCGAAAATCACTGTCAACAGGAATGTCATGATAAGCACCGCAAAATCAGCCTTCGGGTTCTTTGCCAGCATCTTGAACGTTCGCCAGCCACTCATATTGTATGCCACCATGATAAGCACCGCAGCCAGACAAGGCATAGGAATCAGACCGACTAATCTACCAAACAAAAGCAGCACTAAAAGCAGCACCACCGCATGAATCAAGCCCGCCACCGGGGTTTTACCGCCATTGTTGATGTTTGTCATGGTTCTTGCAATGGCTCCTGTCGCAGGAATGCCACCGAACAAAGGACTTGCGATGTTCGCAATGCCTTGTGCGATAAGCTCCGTGTTGGAGTTATGTTTGTCACCAATCACACCGTCTGCCACCATAGCTGATAGCAACGACTCGATAGCGCCCAGCATAGCAATAGTAAACGCCGAAGGTGCCAGATCAGTCATCAGCTGAATCAACGACTGGCCTTCTTTCAAACCCAAATCAGGCAACTTTGGCGCCGGTATTGACGTCGGAAGCTCATACAAATCGCCAATTTTCGTAATTCCCGTCACTCCACAGAAGCGCTCTAACACCCACACAATCAATGTGATGAGCACAATCGCCACCAGAGAGCCTGGAATTTTTTTCGAGATCTTCGGGCTGTAAATGATAATCAGCAAACTGGCAATCCCCACTCCAAACGCCCACCAATTGATATGTGTCACATTTTGAAAATAACAAATCCATTTGTCGATGAAGTTGGCAGGCACCTTCTCAATACCGAAGCCGAACAAATCATTCATCTGTGTCGAGAAAATCGTCAAGGCGATACCGCCGGTAAAACCAACAACCACTGGGTATGGCACAAATTTGATGACGTTTCCCAATTTAAACACACCTATCAAAATCAGGATTATTCCAGCCATAATTGTGGCTATCATCAGACCGCCAAGTCCATGCTGCTGGATAATTCCGTAAATAATAACGATAAATGCTCCAGTCGGACCGCCGATCTGCACCTTGCTGCCTCCTAAAAAAGATATGATGAATCCCGCTATGATGGCTGTAACAAGACCTTCCGTCGGGCCAACACCAGAAGCGATACCAAACGCGATAGCCAGCGGCAACGCAACAATACCAACAATGACACCAGCCATGGCGTCAGCCGAAAACTGCGCTTTGCTGTAATTTTTCAGGCAATAAAATAACTTTGGACTAAAAACCATTTTCAATATTTTTACAAATCCTAATCTTTTGCAAAAATATCAAAATATTCTTTACCTTCGGGAGTTTTCAACAAATTTTCTTCAGAATTTACAATGTAAACGTAAACAAGCTCTTTTTCAGTCTTCGTCTCACGTATATATTGCTTTTTCAGCTTCGGATTAACACCAGTAATTCCTAATGTTTCCGACAATTTCCGTTTCAGAGTCTTCTCTGGCGTGTCACCAAAAGCCACATGCCACCAATATCTGTATGCCACAACACCTTTATTAATAACATGCAGATGAATCACCGGATGCAGGATTTTATTTCCCTTATGCAACTCCATGTGCAACGCCCTCCCGACAATGATTCCCCTCTCATTCACCACCGGCAGGAACTCCATGATGTTTTCCTCAGGCTCAAATCTGCGTAATCCTTCCGCTTTAGCGGATAAATCGATGTGATTGTCCTGTAAAATCTGCTGTTTCTGCGGTATCTGCGTGAGAATTTTGGGAGTCGAGGCAATTGGTTGTTTGGTCTGGGTCTCTATCCGTGTAATCTGTGAAATCTGTGAGAGTTTTTGCGGTTCATACCAAATCCCCTGAACCTCAATCACTTCCGTCCCTTTCGGAATCTTAACCTCGAACTTGTCCCCAACCTTTTTCCCTACCAGCGCCTTCGCAACCGGCGAGATGAACGACAGCAGTCCTTTCGTGAAATCGGCCTCGTCGACACCCACGATGCGCACCGTGTGACCATTGTATTTCACATACGCCCCGAAGCTTACTGTCTCTTTGTTGGCTTTGGTCATATCCACCTCCACGGCGGTATTAATACGATCAATGAGCAATTTCATCTTTGCATCGATAAAATTGCTCATTATGTAGTTTCCACTTGACGCAGCACGTTCATTTTCAAGACTTTCACGTTCTCTATTCAACGCTTCCAAGCCTTCATGCGTCACGTAGTTGGGCATGCCTTTAGGCAGGTAAGCCCTCGGTGGCACCATCGGAATCTCTTCCTGGTCGCCCTCTTTGATAAACCCCCTACTCATCAGTTATGCCTCAGCGCACTCGTAAGTAGCGGCGTATTGAAGAATTGTATCCAGTGTTTTGCGACTTGGCTGCATCTCCGAGCACATGTCGTACAGCACGTTTTTAACCACATCTTCAAATGACAGTGTAGAATTTAATACCATAGGCACTCGATTTCGTTTATATTTTGAAATCTTAACGCCGTTTGATATCGATTTATTTTACAACTTTGAAAATTTTTGTTAATAAATTTTAACATTTACGCCACAGTGAGCTCCACGTGCTTCTCTTTCGCCATCTTACGAAGGTTGATCAAAGCATAGCGCATACGTCCCAATGCCGTGTTGATACTGACATTCGTGGCTTCAGCAATCTCCTTGAACGACATGTCGTCGTACATCCTCATCACCAGGACTTCGCGCTGCTCGGCCGGTAAAAACTCAATCATCTTGCGCACGTCGTCGTAGGTCTGCTCCGTCACGATCTGCTCCTCTATCGACGGGTCCTTAAACCTTGCGTTGTCAAGCATATCGTAGTCTTCCTTCGTCGGGTCTACCATCGGCAGCCTCTTAGCCTTACGGAAATGATCTATAATAAGGTTGTGCGAAATACGCATCGCAAACTGTATGAATTTTCCTTCTTCCTTATATGCTCCGGCCTTGATGGTACGGATAATCTTCAGGAATGTGTCCTGGAATATATCATCAGCCAACTGCTTGTCCTTCACAAGCATCAGCACGTACGAGTAAATCTTATTCTGGTAACGATCAACCAAAATCTGGAAGCTGGCCACATCACCATTGCGGTAACGGAGCACCAACTCCTTATCATTTAACATATCTGACATAAGTCCCCCTTTTTTAAAAGGTTATACATTCAAAAAGGGTAAAGTCTAATCGATAATGTCTCTCCTATTCTTTAATGGTTGAACAATATTTTGTCTAATTTTTTTGCAAATATACAACATTTTTTAACACGGAGCGAAAAAAATTTGTAATTTCGTGCAATTTTTTTGAGATATCATAGTTGCAATGACGAAATTAGAGAACATAGAAATCCACGGAGCGAGAGTTAACAATTTGAAAAACATCGACTTACGCATCCCCAAAAATAAACTTGTCGTGATAACCGGACTTTCTGGCTCAGGCAAGTCATCTTTGGCCTTTGACACCATTTATGCCGAAGGACAGCGCCGGTACGTCGAAAGTCTGAGCTCCTATGCACGACAGTTTATGGGCCGTCTATCAAAACCCGACGTCGACCTGATAACAGGCCTCTCGCCCGCCATCGCCATCCAACAGCGCACCATGACAAGCAACCCGCGCTCTACCGTAGGCACGACAACGGAAATCTATGAATATCTCAAGCTGTTATACGCCCGCATCGGAAAGACTTTCTCTCCCGTTTCCGGAAAGGAAGTGAAACGCAACCAAGTGGGCGACGTGGTCGATTTCATACTCCAACAGACAGGTAAAGCCGTATATATCCTCGCACCTGTTATAATACCTGAAGGCAGAACACTTCAAGAGCATCTGAATATTCTACTTCAGCAAGGCTTTAACCGCCTGATTATCAACGAAAAACAAATAAGAATCGAGGATTATCTCAAGGAAAAAGGCAAAGCAAAACCAGACGATATCCGCATTATGGTCGACCGACTGAAAGTCAACAAAGAATCATCTGAACTTATCGGCCAGATGTCCGATTCAGTACAAACGGCTTTCTACGAGGGCAAAGGCGAATGCATCATTCTCGTTGACAATCAAGGAGATAGACAAGAAACACTGTTCTCGTCACGTTTCGAAGCCGACGGCATCACCTTCGAGCCTCCAACCACACATCTGTTCGCATTCAACAACCCTTACGGTGCCTGCAAGACATGCGAAGGTTTCGGCACAGTAATCGGAATCGACGAGGATCTGGTGGTTCCCGACAAGTCGCTGTCAATCTACGACAACGCTATTGCCTGCTGGCGAGGTGAGAAAATGAGCGAGTTCCGCGACCATTTTATAAAAGTGGCCCATTATTTCGACTTTCCAGTCCACAAGCCATACTTCCAGCTGTCAGAAGAACAAAAAGATACGCTATGGAAAGGCAACAAGTATTTCATAGGCATCAATGATTTCTTCAAAGACGTTGAAAGTCAATCATATAAGATCCAATATCGTGTGATGCTGTCACGCTATCGTGGCAAAACCATTTGTCCCGACTGTCACGGAAAACGCTTGCGTCCAGAAGCTAACTACGTGAAAATCAACGGGAAAAGCATCACCGACCTCACTACGATGTCGATAGGCTCGCTAAAAGAGTTTTTTACCAACCTAAAGCTTTCAGAATCAGAGAGTTCCATCGCCGAACGACTGCTCATTGAGATTCGTAACCGCATCGATTTCCTCATGGAAGTCGGACTCGGATATCTGACCTTGAACCGCGCCTCCAACACCCTATCCGGCGGCGAGTCGCAACGCATCAACCTCGCAACCTCGTTGGGTAGTAGCCTTGTGGGCTCCACTTATATACTCGATGAGCCGAGCATCGGACTGCATTCCCGTAACACTCAACAACTTATAAAAGTTCTACGACGCTTGCGCGACATCGGCAACACCGTTATAGTGGTCGAGCACGACGAAGAAATAATCCGTGCCGCCGATGAAATAATCGACATAGGTCCTTATGCGGGACGTTTCGGCGGCGAACTGGTGTTCCAAGGTGACATCAAGGCTATGGAACAAAGCGGGCAATCGCTTACTGCACAATACATTACAGGCAAAATGGAGATTCCGGTGCCGAAACATCGTCGCAAATGGAACAACGCCATCGAGTTTGTGGGCTGTCTTGAGCACAACCTCAAGAATATCAACGTAAAAATACCGCTCAACGTGCTTACCGTGGTGACCGGCGTCAGCGGCTCAGGCAAGTCGTCACTCGTCAACAACATCATATACACCTCGCTGAAGAAGATGTACGGCGGCACTACTGAAAAGACAGGCTCCTTCGGCTCGATTCGTGGCAGCATCCAAGCCATACAGTCGGTGGAGATGATCGACCAGAACCCAATAGGCAAGTCAACTCGTTCAAACCCAGTGACTTACGTCAAGGCATTCGACGACATCAGAAACCTGTTCGCAGAACAGAAACTATCGAAAATGCGCGGTCTGAAAGCAGGGTATTTCTCATTTAACGTGCCTGGCGGACGCTGCGACAACTGCGAGGGCGAAGGCATACTCAAGGTAGAGATGCAGTTCATGGCCGACGTCTTCCTCGAATGTGACGTATGCCACGGCCAGCGTTACAAAGAAGAGGCCCTCGAGATAAAATTCCTCGACAAAAACATCTTCGACATACTCGAAATGAGTATCGACGAGGCCATAGAATTCTTCAGCCAGCCAAACGAATACAAGAATTATACCGACCGTATCATCTTGAAACTCAAGCCGTTACAAGATGTTGGACTCGGCTATCTCAAAATGGGACAGCCTTCTTCCACCCTATCAGGCGGCGAGGCGCAGCGTATAAAATTGGCTTCATTTCTGGTCAATGGAACCAATGAGCGTCCTACCTTGTTTATCTTCGATGAGCCCACAACAGGCTTGCATTTCCACGATGTAAACAAGCTTTTGGCTGCTTTTGAGGCCTTGATCAACAATGGTCACTCACTCATAGTCATCGAGCACGATCCAGATGTCATCAAGACCGCCGATTGGGTCATCGACCTCGGCCCAGAAGGCGGTGACGCTGGCGGAAACATAGTGTTTGCAGGTACTCCAGAAGATTTGGCAAAATGCAAAGAGAGCTACACCGCCGAGGTTATAGCTAAAAAACTGAACTAACTCCAGGCGTCATATCCACCGTCCGGATGACGGTAATCGAGCAGCCATTCGTAGGCATCATCACTGCCCTCACCATCAGCGTATGCCTCCTCCATGATTTCTGCTACCACAGCAAGCGAAATCTCGGTTTCTGTCTCCAAAATTATCCCGACCTCATACAAAGAGTCACAATCGTTGTCTTCGTATGCTTTTTTATACAATTCATCAGGAATCTCAACCTCAAAATCCCGCTCTTCATATTCGTCGTAAAATGATTTTTTCATGGTTTTATTATGTTGAACAAATACATGAAGTAACTTTGGTAAAATCTTTGTTTTTCAAATCTTTAGGATTTATCAAAACATGTAACATTCCCCAATCAATGAAGTTCAGGGTGCACTCTTCATAATCATCTGAATCAACTTGTAAAAGCTCTGTCCAGCCGTTATATGGTTCGTCCCAATCTTCCCACTCACGATTGTACGGTTCGCCAAGCATTTTATTGCCGTCACATGTCGCATCCGCCTTTGAAAATGTCATTTTCATCTCTTTCATGGCAATTGGCTTGTCATCGTCATCGACAAAAACAACTTGTTCAAACGTCTGATTATCAATATCTTCCACATAAAACACCTTCACATCATCATTATTCCAGTAAAAATCCGTTGGGCAATATGAGTCGAAATTGCCGAAATAATAGTCAATTGCAGCAAAAATATACAACATACCCTTGTGTGGAAGCAAGTTCCCGTCATCAAACTCAGCAATTTCGTCGCATCGTATCTGACAGATGAAGATCAAATCGTCGGGAACCTCAAAATTTGCCGGCATATCCGGATTTCCCCACCATTTGCTTTGCATAAAAAGGTCTTCATTCGTCTTTTTTATAATAATTTTTATTGAATCCATACAATAATTTTTTGCAAATTTAATTAATAATTTGTAATTTTGCACAAGAAAAACGAGTATAATAATAGATTTGTTTTAACGTCAATGTCCAAAGCTAACACCAAGAGTATCAATGTATTAGTGATTGGCATTTTGTTTGTGTTGTTTTTGTTTGACACAAACAGATGCTATTCACAGGACACTATTGGTGAAAAAAAAGAGAGTCGGCACAAGCTTGATGGCAGTTTTGGATTCACAATCAATCAGTTGGCAATAACGCATTGGGCTGCTGGCGGTGAGAGCACTATGAGCGGTAAAATCTCTGCAAATTTCAGGCACACATACAACCGCAGCATGTTCAAATATGTCACCACGGGACTTTTCATATATGGAGGTCAAGGTTACACCAAGGACAAACGTTGGGAGAAAACCGACGACCGTTTGGAAGCATCCGTTACCATGACGCATAACAACCACCGTAACCTGACTTTCACATCAATGGCCATGTTGAAAACACAGTTTACCAATGGTTACGCCTACCCTAACGACTCTGTACCTATATCGAAGTTCTTTGCACCTGCATATCTCACTGTATCAATTGGTTACACATATAACATACTTGATGTCGTGAGCGTTTATTTCAGTCCTTCAGCCGGCAAATTCACATTTGTAAACGACCAGACATTGGCCGACCAGGGAGCCTTTGGCGTCGAAGCCGGATATTGGAACATCGTGGAGGGCGACAGCATCTGGATTCCAGGAAAACGCTTCCTCGGTGAGCTCGGTTTCAACCTCATAATAAAATATCAACAGACATTCAAAAACAACATCAGCATCTTCTCCACACTCAACCTCTACAACAACTATATGGACTCAAACAGAGCCAACCGATGGAATATCGACGTTGATTGGGAAACAGGTATAAAATTCACCATAAGTAAATATGTATCAACGATTATCAACGTACATCTCATATACGACGACAACGTTAAATTCAATATAGATGGCCGTCTAAAGCCAATTCTTCAGTTTAAAGAGTCGCTTGGTATTAGTTTTTTATATAAATTTGCAACGTGATTTATCAAAAATTGAATTATTAACTTAAATATATAGACATGGAAAACGCTACACCTGAAATCATTGAAAAGGCAAAGTCTTGGTTATCAAGTCAATACGACGAAGAGACGAGAAAACAGGTCCAGAATCTGATCGACAACGACCCTAACGAGCTCACCGAGAGTTTCTATCGCATCCTCGAATTCGGAACAGGCGGCTTGCGTGGCATCATGGGCGTGGGAACAAACAGAATGAACATCTACACCGTGGCAATGGCGACACAAGGTCTGGCAAACTACATCAAAATGAAGTTCGCCGACATGAAAACACCACAGATTGCTATTGCGTATGACTGCCGCAACAACAGCAAGGAGTTTGCGAAAATCACCGCCGACGTGATGACAGCCAACGGCATTAAAGTGTTCTTGTTCAGTGCCTTACGTCCAACACCAGAGCTATCGTTCGCCATCCGTGAACTGCATTGCCAGTCAGGTATCGTGGTAACAGCATCGCATAACCCGAAGGAATACAACGGATACAAAGTATATTGGGAAGATGGTGGCCAAATAGTGGCTCCACACGACAAAAACATCATAGCCGAGGTGCAGAAAATCACCGACATCTCAATGGTGAAACGCAAAGGTAACGCCAAACTTCTTGAGATGCTTGGCGATGACTTCGATGAGATATATCTCAACAAGGTCATGAGTCTTTCTTTGTCACCAAAACTGATAAAGAAACACAAAAACCTCTCATTCGTATATACCCCCATCCACGGTACCGGTGGTCAGGTTATGCCTAAACTGTTCGCCAAAGCTGGATTCAAAAACTTCTATCCTGTTGAGGAACAGATGGTTACAGACGGCAACTTCCCTACTGTTGTGTCACCGAACCCAGAGGAGCCGGCAGCAATGAGCATGGCCATCGAGAAAGCCAAAGCCATGAAAGCCGACGTTGTTCTCGCCACCGACCCTGATGCCGACCGCGTGGGTGTAGCAGTGAGAGACGACAGCGGAGAATTCCTGCTGCTCAACGGCAACCAGACAGCAAGCATACTCACATATTACATCCTAACACGTTGGGAGGAACTCGGCAAACTCACTGGCAAGGAATTCATCGTTAAGACCATAGTAACCAGCGACTTACTGCTCAAAATTGCCGACAAGTTCAACGTCAAGACCTACGATGTGCTGACAGGATTCAAATACATCGCCGACAAGATCTTGAACAAGCCGGAAGAACAATTCATCTGCGGCGGCGAAGAGAGCTACGGATTCCTCGTAGGCGACTTCGTACGCGACAAAGACGCCATCATCACATGCTTCATGCTTGCCGAAGCCACCGCATGGGCTGCCGAACAAGGCCGCACACTATATCAGATACTGAAAGAGATATACCTGGAATTCGGCGTGTTCAGAGAGAAACTCGTGTCCCTGACCAAGAAAGGCATCAGCGGCATAGAAGAAATCAAAAAGATGATGCTTCAGTTCAGAACTAACCCGCCTAAGAACCTCCTTGGCTCAAAAATAACTGAAATCAGAGATTACAAACTTGGAGTCTGCAAGGACATGAACTTCGGCGTGGAGACAGTCATCAATCTGCCAAAATCAGATGTGCTGCAATTCTTCACCGAAGACAGTATCAAAGTGAGCGTAAGACCTTCAGGCACAGAGCCTAAGATCAAGTTCTACTTCAGCATGAACGAGCCTCTCGAGAAACTCGGAGAGCTTCATGGTGTTGAACAGGAACTCAACGAGAACCTTGATGAACTCGCCAAACTGTTCATCGAACCAAAAGAAGAGTAACTACTCGCCTATTCGGTGCAAAGCATCTATCGCCAGCTGATAATTGGGATTTTCCCTCAAAATCTGGAGATAGATGCTTTTCGCTTCCCTATAGTCGCCTTTCTGTTCGTATGCCACGCCTTTGTTCAAAAGCGCGTCAACAGATTTTGAATTGACCTCCAATGCCTTGTCGAAACACTCAATAGCCTTGTCATATTCATTGAGATACACAAGGTTTACATAGCCTTTATTGAAGCAGATATCATAATTTCCAGGCATCTTGACATCCAAAGTGTCATAGATCTCCAACGCTTTCTCCGGATTGCCATTGTCCTGTAAATACATCGCCAAATCATAATAAATCGCGTAGTTATCCGGCTCCATAGCTATGGCCTGATTATAAAAGTCACGAGCCATCGGATTGCGCTGTGCCGCATAGATAGTGGCAATCTGCAACACAGGATCAATGAACGTGTCGTCTTGACTTCGTGCTTTCATAAACTGTTTCAAAGCCTGTACAGTGTCGTTTTTCGACATACAGATAATGCCACGCACATAATATGCCTTAGGATTTATACTATTGAGTTCCAATGCCTTATTAAGATACGCATTTGCCAAATTGTTGTTTCCCTGAAGAAAACTCAACTCTGCCAACTTTATCACCGGTCGTGAATCCATGGGGGCCATCTCTGTAGCCTTGTTCAATGTTAGCAATATGTTATCCTGATCACCCAACGCATAATAAATATCAGCCAACACAAGCAATGCATCAACATTCTTGTTGTCAACAGATAAGGCGCTGTTGACGTCTCGCATAGCATAGCCCACCTGTTCATGTGTCAAGTACCATCTGGCTCTATTGATGTATCCTTCAACATCCAGAGTGTCAGCCGTAAGTTCATCTTTCTGACTTACAACTTGCTGATTATCATTGGTTTTAGTATTTTTACCTTCTTCAACATCCGAACAGCTTGCAAGCATCATTGCGCAAGCCAAAACCAGAAAAACTCTTTTCATTTATATCTGATATTCAATAAATTACAAATCCTGATCTGTATCTTTCAATGCTTCGGTAATCTTCTGTGTCAGCTCATCGCACAGTTCCGGATTCTCATCAAGAAGCTTCTTGAGAGCATCCCTGCCCTGTCCGAGCTTTGTATCGTTATAACTGAACCACGAGCCGCTCTTTTTGATTATGTTGAGTTCCACACCCAAGTCGATAATCTCGCCGATTCTTGAGATACCCTCACCATAGAGGATGTCGAACTCCGCTTTTTTGAATGGCGGTGCCACTTTGTTCTTCACAACCTTCACCTTCACACGGTTACCCATTATATTCTCGCCGTCCTTGATCTGACTGACCTTACGGATGTCGAGTCTCACAGAACTATAGAATTTCAAGGCGTTTCCGCCTGTTGTCGTCTCAGGATTTCCAAACATCACGCCTATCTTCTCACGCAGCTGGTTGATGAATATGCACACTGTCGATGTCTTGCTGATAGTTGCCGTCAGCTTACGCATCGCCTGTGACATCAGTCGGGCTTGCAGACCCATCTTGCTGTCGCCCATCTCGCCTTCAATCTCGCTCTTCGGTGTCAAAGCTGCCACTGAGTCAATCACGATGACGTCGATAGCTCCAGAACGAATAAGGTTTTCAGCGATTTCCAGTGCCTGTTCACCATTGTCAGGCTGCGACACCAGCAGGTTTTCAATGTCAACGCCCAATTTCTTCGCATAAAAACGGTCGAAAGCATGCTCAGCATCGATAAAAGCACCTATTCCGCCCTGTTTCTGGGCTTCTGCTATGACGTGCAACGCCAAGGTCGTCTTTCCTGAACTCTCAGGACCGAAAACCTCAATGATTCTTCCACGTGGCATTCCACCAATTCCCAACGCATAGTCCAAACCAATTGAACCCGTTGATATTGAATCGATTTTCTCCTGATGATTGTCGCCAAGACGCATGATGCTGCCCTTTCCAAACGACTTTTCAATATTTCCCAATGTGGCTTCCAAAGCCTTAAGTTTCTCTTGTCTTACTTTCTCGACATCTTCCTCGATATTCTTACTTGCCATTTTCTAAATAGTTTTAAATCAATAAGTTAATAATCACAATAATTAAAATCTCAAATGTTACAGCCCGATTTTGACGAGTTTTTAATCAAACTGCAACGCTACAAATATAAACATTTTTTTGAATCAGCAAACTTTTTTGTCTTTTTTTTGATAAAAATCACATATATTTTTAATTCCACATTCGTCGCATTTCGGTTTTCTTGAAATACACACATAACGTCCGTGCAAGATCAACCAATGATGAGCTTTAGACAGCAGTTTCTGAGGGATATGCGCCACAAGCTGCTTTTCAGTCTCAAATGGAGTTTTTGCATTCTTGGTCAAGCCAATCCTTGCCGAAACTCTGAAAACATGAGTATCCACTGGCATTGCGGGCTTGTCGAACGCCACAGCCATCACCACGTTGGCAGTCTTGCGCCCTACCCCGGGCAACTTCTGCAAATCATCAAGATTATCGGGCACTACGCCATCAAAATCAGCTACCAACGTCTTCGCCATCCCAATCAAGTTCCTGGCTTTGTTATTCGGATACGATATCGACTTAATCAATTGATACACTTCATCTTGCGAAGCCTCTGACAACGACTTCGCATCTGGAAAACGTTCGAAAAACGACGGCGTGGTCATGTTGACACGTTTGTCGGTGCATTGAGCCGACAACACCACCGCCACAACAAGCTGATACGGATTCATAAACTTTAACTCCGATTCCGCTACAGGCATCGTCTCCTCAAAATACTCGATAAAACCATCGTATTTCGCTTGAATATCAATCTTTTTCATTTTTTTAAAATTTCACTACAAAATTACAAAATTTTCTTTATTTTTGCAAAAAAAATATAATTATGGAAAAAGGACTTGAAAAAATTTTTATTGGCACAGATATCGAGGCCAACTACATCGCTGCAATGCTTAAAGAAGAGAACATACCCTGCTTCGCGCAGAACAATTTCCAGGCGAGCATTAACGCAGGATGGGCTGACGGCAGTTTTGACCAAAGCACGGTACTGCTGGTCTATACTGACGATTTGGAAAAAGCAAAGGCAGTAGTTGACTCCTATCTGAATAATGAATAGGGAGTTTTTTGATGCCGAACTATACACTTCATGAAGTAACAACAAAGCGCGAAATCAAGCAATGGCTTGCATTTCCTGCAAAACTATACAGACACGATCCTCATTACGTCAGGCCACTCGACCGCGAAGTAGAACACGTGTTCAACAGAGAGGACAACAAACTGTTCCGTCACGGTGACGCAACACGCTACTATCTGACCGACAATAAAGGCAGAATAGTCGGCCGAATCGCTGTTTTTTACGACGAGAAAACCTCAAAAGTGTATGAAAATGAGGAAAACGGCCAGAAAACAGGAGGCTGCGGCTTCTTCGACTGCATCAACAACCAGGAAGCTGCTAATATCCTGTTCGACGCTGCAAAAAAATGGCTTGAGGAACGTGGCTACGAAGCCATGGACGGCCCGATAAACTTCGGCGACCGCGACTACTTCTGGGGATGTCTCGTGGAAGGCTTCACCGACCCCATTTACAACATGCCATACAACTATCCTTATTACAGCCAACTATTTGAAAATTACGGCTTTAAGGATTATTTCAAACAACTAACGTTCCGCAGGAACCTAACCCCTGGCGGCTTCGACCCTATCCTCCACGAGAAAGCACATCGCATATACGACAATCCAGATTATTCCTTCGAAATCCTCGACAGACGCAAAATCGACAGATATGCCGACGATTTCCTGACGATTTATAACAAAGCATGGGGCTCGATTCCGGGAACAGCCAAACTTACCAGACAACATGCGGTAGCCTTATTAAAAAGCCTGAAGCCAATCATCGACCCGAGACTGATGCATTTCGCTTATTATAAAGGCGAACCCGTCGGTTTCTTCCTCATGATGATCGACCTTAACCAAATATATAAAGGTTTGAATGGTAATGATAAGGGTCTCAATGCGTTACGTGTCTTCTGGAGAGTGAAAATCGCAAGAATCTGCGACCGAGCCATATCACTCGTATTCGGCATCGTTCCCGAACATCGTAAAAAAGGCCTCGAATCAGGTCTGGTATGCTCACTCGAAGCTCAGGCTATAAAACGAAAATTCAAATATAAAGAATTGCAAATCAATTGGATAGGCGATTTTAACCCTCCGATGCTCAAGATTGTGGAACACGCCGGTGCAGAGCATTACAAGACACATGTCACCTATCGCTATCTTTTCGACAGAAACAAGCCATTTACAAGGGCTAAACTGCAATATAACGGCAAAAAAGAAGACTGATGATAGAAGCAAATGGCATATATAAATCGTTTGGCAATGTAGATGTAATCAAAGGCATTGACCTTCATATAGATAAGGGCGAAATCGTCACTATCATGGGAGCGTCGGGAGCCGGCAAATCGACATTGCTCCAAATCATTGGAACACTCGAAAAAGCCGACAAAGGCGAAGTTTCAATCAACGGACAGAACATCAGCAGACTCGGACAAAAAGCATTAGCCACTTTCCGTAACAAAAACATCGGTTTCGTATTCCAATTTCATCATCTGCTGCCCGAGTTTACAGCTATAGAAAACATCTGCATCCCAGCATATATTGCCGGCGTATCGAAAAAAGAAGCCAACGAAAAGGCGATGCAACTACTTGACTATCTTAAACTTACAGAACGTGCGAACCATAAGCCGTCAATGCTTTCAGGTGGCGAACAACAACGCATAGCAGTGGCACGCGCACTCATCAACAATCCTTCTGTTATTCTCGCCGATGAGCCCTCAGGTAATCTCGACTCATTGAATGCCAAGGAGTTACATGAGCTTTTCTTTAATTTAAGAGAACAAACCGGCCAGACCTTCGTCATCGTGACACATAATCCTGACCTGGCAAAAATGGCCGACAGGACTTTGACTATCAAAGACGGTAAAATAGAAAGCAGCATATAATAAATAAGGTGTATAAACGTTATCTGAAAAATATATAATAATAATGAAAAATATATTAAAGTATTTCTTTATATTATCACTTTTATTCTTTTGTTTATCAACTGATTATGTTGTTGCACAAGAGCAAACTCCAACATACCAGTCGCTGATAAAATCAGGAGATACGGAGTATTCCAAAAACGAGTATATAAAAGCCAAGACATACTATCAAGAAGCTCTTCGCTTAAAGCCTAACGACCCTACAGCAAAAAGTAAATTGGACAAAACTCTCCAAAAAATCCGTGAAGAAAACCAAAAAGAAGAGAAGTTTTTCGAGCACATCGACAAAGCTGACGAGTTTTACTCCAAAGGCGAACTTGATAAGGCGTTAGCCGAATATAACAACGCCCTTAAACTCTTCCCAAAAGATGACTATGCCCTTGGCAAAAAAGAAGAAATCACCACTACCCTAAAAAACGAGAAGGAGAAACTCGACAGTTTCAATGATATGGTAGCCCTCGGCGACAAGCTTTCTAAAGAAGAAAAATACGCTGAAGCTGTGCTACAATATGAGTCGGCTCTCAAGCTATATCCTAACAACAATGCCGTAAAGGAAAAGTATCAGGAGACCAAAAACAAGAAAGATGCATACGACACAAAAACATCTGAATATGTTAGACTTAAATCACAAGGTCAAGAATTTACTTTAAGAAAAAAGTATGGTGAGGCAATAGAGGCTTACCAACAGGCATTGGAGCTCTTCCCCAACGACAAAGAAATACCTGGCATCATCACCGGACTGCAAGCACAGCTTGATATTTCAGAAAGATACAACTCAAAAATAAACGAAGCCGACGCCCTTTACGAAGACCGCTCATACGTCGAGGCGAAAACAGCATACGAAGCTGCCTTGACCGTGATCCCCGACGACTCCTACGCACTCGGAATGATTGACAGAATCGATGAAATTGTTAACAGTCCTGAATATCTCAAGATTCAGAACGACAAAGCCAAACTCGATTATGACTTTGAAAATTACCTTGCAAAAGGTGAGAATGCCGAGGCTTCCAAGAACTATGAGTTGGCCCTCACAAATTACAATAAAGCATTGGAAATCAAGCCAAACAACGCTGACGCGCTTGCCAAGAAGAAGAATGCAGAGGACATGATTCTGTATCAGGAACAGCAACGCAAAGAACAGGAGCGCCTGGCGGCTATTGAGGCGGAAAAACAGCGTAAAGCTAATATTCAGAATCTGCTAAACACTGGTAATCAGCAACTTACAGACAAGAAATACGCTGAAGCAGAGCAGACGTTCAACCAAGTCCTCGCTTTGGATCCGAACAATGCCACAGCGACTGAAAAACTGGGCGTAATCGCTGGTTTCTACGAGGAAATACAACGTCAAAAACAGGAGAATTACCAAAATGCGATGGCTGATGGCGACTATGCATACGCAAGCCACAACTATGCCGAGGCAATTCGCCAGTATAACATAGCTTTGACGAACAAACCTGGTGATGAGATTGCAAATCAACGACTTACGGAGGCACAACAAGCCGAGAATATGCGTCTGGCTTCACTTGAAGGCGAGTATAACGGCTTTATAACCAAGGGCGATGCACAGTTCCAGACAAAGAACTACGACAAGGCTATCGAATTCTATACCAAAGCCATGAATGTAGGCACTGGAAATCCCTACCCTGCCAATAAAATCAGGGAAATTGGCGATATTCTCAAGGCAAACAGACTCGTGGAGCTGGTGTCAGAACCAGTCAACATCAGCGCCAACGAGACAAAACGTTTCAATTTCGAGCCCGTCGATGTGACAACACGCCGAGGAAACTACATCCTGATAAAGGCTAAGAACTTGACTGACAAGCAGTTCCCGCTCTATATCTCGTACGGCTCAAAGAACGGCGAGAACGGCGGTTTCATGGTAAGTGTGCCGAAAAACACCGAGACCAACGACTTTATAGTACGCATCGGCTCACAATACAAGTGGTTTAGCGAAGACAACACCTGGATTGAAATCATGCCAGAAAGCGGTAATATTGAAATTGTTTTAATGGAAATAACTAAAGGTAACTAATATGAACAAGTCAGATTCACGTTATCAATTGTATATCAACATTTTAAAGGAAGAACTCGTCCCTGCCATGGGATGTACTGAACCCATTTGTCTGGCATACGCCGCCGCCAAAGCACATCAAGTGTTAGGTGCAATTCCAGACCGAGTGGAGGTTCTTGCAAGCGGAAACATCATCAAAAACGTGAAAAGCGTGATTGTACCCAACACCAACGGCATGAAAGGCATCAAAGCCGCCGTAGCAGTGGGTATCATCGCCGGAAACCCTGAAAAAGCCCTCGAGGTGATTGCCAACGTGACACCTGAACAAAAGAAAAAAACCGAGGATTATCTCGCCTCCACCCCTATCTCTGTAAAACACATCTGCTGCCAGGAACAGCTCGATGTAACAGTGATTGCTTATAAAGGCGAGCATCATGCCGACGTGAGAATCTCCGGTTTCCATACTAACATCGTTCATATTCAGAAGGATAACGAGGTCATATTCCAGAGCCAAACCATCGCCAAACCGAGCAAAGAACTCACCGACCGCACATGTCTGAGCATCTCCGGCATAGTCGATTTCGCCGACAGCGTTGATATTCAAGACATTAAAGAGATAATAGGACGTCAGATAAAGTATAACACCGCCATCTCCGACGAGGGTCTGAAACACAACTGGGGAGCCAACATAGGCAGTACCTTGCTGAAATATTACGGTAACGACATCAAAGTGAAGGCCAAGGCACGCGCCGCCGCCGGTTCCGATGCCCGCATGAACGGCTGCGAACTGCCTGTTATCATCAACTCAGGCAGTGGCAATCAAGGACTTACGGTCTCCATGCCAGTAATTGCATACGCTGAGGAATACAAGATTGATGACAACCGTCTGTATCGCGCTTTGGTGGTCTCCAACCTCACTGCAATACATCAGAAAACAAGGATTGGACGACTCTCGGCATATTGTGGTGCCGTCAGCGCAGGCTGCGCCGCAGCCTGCGGCATAGCCTACCTCCTCGGCGAGAGCCTCGACGTGATTGAACACACACTCACCAACGCTGTCGTGACAGTGTCTGGCATCATCTGCGACGGCGCCAAGGCATCATGCGCAGCTAAGATAGCAGCATCTGTGGAATCAGGCATCCTCGGATATTACATGTATAAAAACGGACAACAATTTGAGGCCGGCGACGGCATCGTGGGTTGCGACATCGAAGATACCATCAACAACGTGGGATTGGTCGGCAGCATCGGCATGAAAGAAACCGACACCGAGATTATTGACATTATGACTAAATAACTGATTATCAGTCAATTCGCTGTACCTCAGTAACATTTGCCAAGGATTTCAGCCGACGAATAAGCTGCTCGAGATAATTTACACTCGACATATTGACTACAAAACGGCCTTCATAGAAACCGTTACGAGTTCCCATTGACGCATCTATGATGTTGATTTCCATTTGTTTCATCACTTCAGTGATGTCGCTGAGGATACCGAAACTGTCCTTTGCCACAATACGGATCGTGGCTCTCGAAGGCACGTCACCATTCCATTCCACGTCGACAAGACGGTACGGATAACGTTTTTTCATAGCGATGGCGTTCTTACAGCTGACTCGATGCACGGTGATACCCCCTCCTACATTCACAAACCCCATAACGTTATCGCCAGGAATCGGGTGGCAGCATTTCGCCATCTTGAACGCAAATCCATTGATATTGGCACCAATACTCATCACATCGCCTTCATTATCAACGACTTTGTCTTTCTTACTCCCCTCCTCCAACTTCTCCTTGCGCTCCACCTTCTCTTCCATCATCGACAATATAAACGACTTCATCGAAGCAACATCTATCTGGTCTGTCGCTATTTTATGATAAAACTCTATGCCAGAGCCACAGTTGTATTCTTTGATTAACTCGCTGAAAATCTTATCGTTAAACGGTATTTTCCAGTTTTTCAGTTTTCTGTGGAAGATAGAGCTGCCCAGCTCGGCCTCTTTCATCTCCTGGTCAATCAGATAACGGCGTATCTTGGTCTTGGCTTTCTCTGTGTTGACGTAGTTCAGCCAGTCGGCACGCGGCGACTGTTTTTTACTCGTCTGTATCTCAACACGGTCGCCGTTATTCAAAACATAACGTATTGGCTGCATCTTGCCGTTCACGCGTGCTCCGATGCAGTTGCTGCCCACCAAAGTATGTATTTCGAAGGCAAAATCAAGGATCGTGGAACCCACCGGAAGCTGTTTCACCTCTCCTTGAGGCGTCATGATGTAAATCTTGTCCGACTTGCCCTTAGCTGCCCTCTTGCCTTCAAACGGATTGAAATCGGCATGGCTGGTATCTTCAAGGATTACCCTGATTTTATTAAGCCATTCGTCTGGTGTCTGATGCTTGTCACCAATGCTTTTATATGACCAGTGCGAGGCGTTGCCCTTCTCGGCTATCTCGTCCATGCGCGCAGTGCGTATCTGCACCTCCACCCAGTCGACACCATTTGTCACCGTGGTGTGCAACGACTCGTATCCCGAAGCCTTAGGCTTTGTTATCCAATCTCTTAGACGATTCGGATTAGGCTCGTAAAGATTGGTCACAATTGAATAAACTTTCCAACAGTCAGCCTTTTCCTCCTTGATTTTCGAGTTGTTTATGATGATTCTTACAGCAAAAAGGTCGTAAACCTGCTCAAACGGCACTCCCTGAGCCTTCATTTTGGCGAAAATCGACGGAATCGACTTGGTACGCCATTTTATCGTATAGTCGAAACCAGCCGCACTCAAGCCCTGACGAATCGGCAAAAGGAAATTGGCCATCTTCTCCTCCTGCATCACGTGCGAGATAGATATTTTCTCCTGTATTTCCTTGAATTCCTTGGGGTTTTCGTGAATCATCACCGCCTCTTCCATGTCCTTTTTTATATTGTAAAGACCCAGACGGTGGACTATCGGGATAATCAAATATTTGGTTATCTCAAAGAATTTGTCAATATCACCATCAATATCGCCCTGATTGCGGCAATTCGAGAGACAATGCGCGATTATCAGCATCACCACACGTATATCGTCGATTTCAGATAGGAAAAGCTTTCTGAAAGTATCTGATTGAGTTGAAATATGCGACACGTTCAGAGACATAACCTTGATTAATCCCTTGAGTATCAATGTAACTCTCTCGCCGAATTTTTCTTTCAACTCATCAAATGTGGTGTCGGTGCATTTTGTGATATTATGAAGCAAGGCACTCACAACAGTCTTGCTGTGCATACCCATCTCGGAATAGCAAACCTGCGCCACTTCAAGCACATGAAGCATCATCGGCCTTCCCGAGCGCACACGCATACCATCGTATTTCGAGCAACACAACTCGTATGCCTGCTTCACATACCCCACCTCTTCCATTGTCATGGTCTCGCCAATCGATTGAATCAGAGCGTCATACGCCTTCTCTATCTCTGCAATTTCCCGTTCCGAATAATTTACAAAACTCATCTGATAAAAAAAATTACTTTGCAAATATACAAAATATTTCAAAATGAACTATCTTTGCAATCTATTTTAATGCGTAAATTCAATAATAAAACGCAAATAATGAATAAAAAGTTTTTAAAAAATATAATATTTTTACTTTTTATCAACCTCTTGATAAAACCGTTCTGGATTTTGGGTATCGACGTGGCTGTCCAAAACCTTGTCGGAGACAAATCCTACGGTCTTTATCTTGCCGTATCACAGTTTGCTTATCTTTTTTATATTCTCCTCGACCTCGGTTTGACCAATTTCAACAACCGTAACATCGCGCAGAACAACCAGTTGCTGTCGAAACATTTTGTCGGCATCTCACAAGCCAAGATATTCCTCACAATAATTTATTTTATTGTCATTTTTGCCATCGGATGGCTTATCGGATACCGAGGCGAACAGTTGAAACTGCTTGCTATTGTTGGCCTTAACCAAGTTTTGCTGTCATTGATTTTATATGTCAGGTCTAATATCTCGGCACTGCTGCTTTTTAAGACTGACAGTATGCTTTCTGTGCTCGACAGAGTGCTTATGATAATTATTTGCAGCTTCATGCTTTGGTCCGGATTCTTCCCTAAAGAGAATTTCAACGTATACACATATATATACGCCCAAACGGTTTCTTATTTGATAACTCTCATCATTGCCGTTACCATAGTCTTACGACACACTGGCAAACTCACTATAAGAATCAATATTCCGTTCGTGATAATGATAATCAAGAAGAGCCTGCCCTACGCTCTCTTGGTGCTCCTGATGAGCTTTTATAACCGCCTCGAACCTGTTTTGATAGAACGATTGTTGCCAGAAGACATCGCCGCCTCACAAGCCGGCGTCTACGCCAAAGCCTGGCGTCTGTTCGATGCCGGAAACAACATTTCTTACCTGTTTTCAGTAATTCTACTGCCTCTTTTTGCAGCTATTATTAAAGAGAGAGAAGACCTGCAAGGCCTTGTGAAACAATCGTTTGGCATCATGCTTTCGATGACATGCATCATCGCGGTATTGTGTATTTTCTACAGTCGGAACTTCATGGATATCATGTATCCGGAGCAGAACAACGAAGAAGCCTCCACAATTTTAAGGATTCTGATGGGCAGTTTCGTCGCAATATCAATAACTTACATCTTCGGAACATTGCTCACAGCCAATGGCAACCTTAGACAACTGAATATCGTTGCTGCCTGCGGAGTGGTGATAAACATCGTCCTAAACTGCACCTTTATCCCTAATTATCAAGCAATTGGAGCCGCTTTCACCAGTCTCTGCGTACAGTTCACCACATGTGTGATACAGTTTTTTATCGCAAAAAAAATCTTCAACCTGCGTCTCGGCACACGTTTCTGGCTCCGTTTAGGCGCTTTTCTCATTCTCATCACCCTGACCGCCTATTTATCAACGCGTCTAAGCACCAACTTATGGGCATCGTTCGCAATTGCGGCCATTATTTGCATCCTCATTGCCTTTTTAACTAAAATGTTGGAATACAAGGAAATAAAAGAACTTGTGATGTCATCAGCAAAAAATTTGAAGAAATAATTTCCAATTTTTGCTCAACATTAAAGAATTTTCCCTATTTTTGACAAATTTTTATATATTATAATTAGGTAATAGATGGATTCAAAAAACATAGTGTATTTACTGCTTAAAAATAAGAGAAACGTCGCTATAATTTTGGCAATAGCTGTGGTTTGCGCAATATTCTTCTCTTCAAGATTATTTATAGAGCCACTATACAGATCAACCGTAATTCTTTATCCCACAACAACTTACTCTGTTTCCAAGGCAATAATGAACACCAACAACCTCATTTATGTCGACCCTTTGGAGATTGGTGAAGAAGCCCAAACGGAGCAGATGATGCAAATCCTGAATTCCGGAATAATCAGGGATAAAATCATCGAAGAATTCGACCTTATGAGCCATTACGGCATCAAAGACAACAGCGAACACAAACAATATAAGCTTTACAAAGCCTACGACAGCAACATAAAAATCCGTCGAACAGAGTATAATTCCGTAAAAATCGTCGTTTTTGACACTGATCCTGAATATGCGGCAAATATAGCAAATGAAATCGCAGTTCTTTTCGACCAGACAATGAGCGACATGCAGATGGAAATTGCTTCTAAAGCATTGGAAATCATTGAAAAAGAATATAATAACACAAAAGAAAGTATCATAACTCTTGAAGATTCACTGAGAAAACATCCCGACGTTGGCATCTACCATTATGAGCTGGATATGGAAAAAGCGAATCTTACCATGTTGAAAATGAAATACGACGATGCGAGAATCAACGCTACAGAAACAATACCACACAAGTTTGTCGTGACAAAAGCATACGTCGCCGACAAGCACGTATACCCTGTAAGATGGCTCGTCGTAACCGTCACATTCTTCGCTACTCTCATAATGATAACAATTATATTAGCAGCATTTGAATATTCAGATAATAAAAAGAAGAACAAAAATGAATAATTATTTCGACAACACACCTATTATCAAGGTCTTTATCAAATGGAAATGGCATCTGGCCATAATAACACTGGTGGCTGCAATCGCAGGTGCTGTTTTCTCAAGCTCCACATTCATAACACCGATGTATAAGTCAGAGGCGGTGCTCTACCCCAGCAATGTGGCAGCCTATTCTGATGAAACATTCACCGAACAGATGCTTCAGATAATGCAGTCAAACGAAATCATGGACTCTGTGGTTGAGAAATTCGACCTCATGAAGCATTACAAAATCGACAAAGGCTATAAATACTGGAAAACGGCCTTGATCGGCGAGTATCGTGACAACGTGCGCATCTCAAGGACTCCTTACGACGCTGTTCTCATAAAAGTGATGGACAAAGACCCGGAAATCGCTTGTGCCATGGTTAAGGAAATCATCCGCCTGTATGACTATAAGGTTGGAACCATGCACAAAATCAAAAGATACGAGACTGTTCAGATGTACAAACGCCAACTCGAAGAAAAACAACAGTTTATAGACTCTTTAAAGACCAAAATGGCTGAGATATCAACAAATTATGGCGTAGTGGAATATGAAAGCCAGTCAAGAGAGGTCACAAGAGGTTTCATAGATGGTCGCGGAGGCAGCAAAAACGACGAAATGAAAAGCAACCTGGAACAATATGGTCCTGAAATCATAGCCCTATCAACTCTCATAGAAAATGAAAACATCACATATAGCCAGGTAAAACTTGATTATGAACAGGAACTTCGTTTCTATAACGCCGAGATGACATTCTCAAATGTGGTTTCAGAACCTTTCGTCGCCGACAAGAAGAGCTACCCTGTCCGATGGGTCGTTGTGGCACTGAGTGCTATAGCAGCCTGCCTGCTGTCATTGTTGCTGATTTACGTTTTTGACAACAAAAACATTAAAGAATAATAATGTCATCAAAACACGTTAAAACAGCGGCTTTATATGTGATTTCTGCGATTTTTGTCGCAGTGGGACTGTATTTCGTAATCAAAAAGGACACATATCTTGCCTTTGCAACCCCTGCAGTGTTGGGCGTTCTGCTTTTATACGTGTTTTCGCTGGACAAAGTCCTGCTCCTCATCTCTTTCCTGACTCCATTATCAATAAACATCGAGTCGTTGGATGTGGGATTGGCTCTGTCACTGCCCGTAGAGCCCCTACTCGCAGGTTTGCTCCTTCTTTTTATCGCAAAGTTTCTTTACGACCACAAATTCGACGTAAAAATATCGACTCATCCTATCTCCATAGTGATTTATATCATGTTTATATGGATGACAATCACCACAATAACCAGCGAAATGCCTGTGGTCTCGATAAAATTTGTGGTTTCGAGGTTATGGTTCGTGATTCCTGCGTATTTCATGTGCGCGGTGCTTTTCAAAGAGCCTAAAAACATCAGCCGTTTCGTGTGGTTATATATCGCAGGCCTGGTTATTGTGGTGATATACACCATAATAAACCACGCCAGCCATGGCTTCGACGGTGACTCCGCCCACTGGGTGATGACACCATTCTACAACGACCACACGGCTTATGGCGCAGCTTTGGCTGTTTACATCATATTATGCATAGCCTTGCTGTTGATGCCAGGAATGAAGAAATCAAGACGCATCACAGGTATTTGTGTGTTGTGTCTCTTGGTGTTAGCAATCATCCTGTCATTCTGCCGCGCCTCATGGATCAGCCTTATCGCCGCCTTGGGCGTGTTGTTATGCGTTTTACTGAAGATAAAATTCAGATATATCGCTTTCATCACCGCAGTATTGATAGGACTGTTCTTCACTTTCCAACAACAGATTTTTGATTCTTTGTCGAAAAACGACCAGGACGCTTCAGGTAATATCGTGGAAAACATCCAATCGATGACCAACATCACCACCGATGCCTCCAATCTGGAACGTATAAACCGTTGGAACTCAGCGTTTAGGATGTTCAAAGAAAGACCTGTATTTGGATGGGGCCCCGGCACCTACCAGTTTATCTACGCCCCATTCCAAGAGTCTAAAAACAAGACCATCATCAGCACCAACTCCGGTGATATGGGCAATGCACACAGCGAATATATCGGAGCACTCGCCGAACAAGGTCTCGTAGGCTCTCTCATCGTGGTCTCCCTGGTGATTGTTTTCATGTATTGCGGCCTCATGACATACCGCCGCGCCAAAAACAGAGAGTCGAAGATATTGGTGCTCGGCGCGACATTGGCTCTGTTCGGATACTTTGTCCACGGCACATTAAACAACTTCCTCGACACCGACAAGTTAGCCGTGCCAATATGGAGCTGCATGGCAATAATAACAGCCATCGACTGCTATCATGCCGATAAAGAAAATTTCTACGAAACTACCGAGATTTCAGAACCTCAACAAGTTCCAAATCAAAAATAACTATCGAATTAGCCGGAAGGTCTTTGTCAACAGCTATGTCGCCAAATCCCATCGCCGATGGGACGATAATGGTGGCTTTCCCTCCCACTCTCATTTTACCCATAGCCTCATCAATTCCTGGCACCATCTCTCCGCTACCATATACGAAAGACAGCGGCTCAATGCCGTAATTTGAATCCACGAGTTTGTCGGCAATGTTATACATATTATAATATACCGATACCATATCGCCTTCTTCAGGCTTATCACCAGTACCAGTCTTAATCTCAAGATAATAGACACCGGTCTCGCTTGGTGCCACATTTACATCGTGTTCTTTGATAAATTTCGCCATATTGGCCGGTTCTTCAGCCAAACGCCTCTGATTTTCGGCTTCTTCAGCGTCTTTTAGCTTTTTTTCCTCTTCTTCATACTCATCAACAGTCATAATGTCGATATTTTTTACGTTTAAGAAGAATGAGGTATATGGTTCTATATAATCCTCAAGTCCTTCGCTATCAAAAGCGAGCGACGAAGGTATCACAAAATGCCCTTCCCCTCCTTCAGGGACATATCTCATGGCCTCAGTGAAGCCTTCTCCGAGATACGAATCGCCATAAATCACTGTAACAGGTTCCCTGTTAAAGAAATCAAGCAATGTATCGCCTTGCAACGTAACGAAACTAAAGTTTATTTTAAGAATCTCACCATCACGCGGCGCACGGCCTTTCCCCTTGACTCCTGTTATAATAAGGCCATCGTTGGTAATGGTGTTGTTTTCATCAGAATAATACATTGCCAGCATGTCCTCATCATTTTGTTTGCGAATGCTCAAATATTCCTCATATCTTGCCTTGACAACCTCTGCTTTTACAATGCTGTCAAGCCTTATATCTATATAGACAGGCATCCCCGGGTTAAGGTAATTTGGCACAGCATCCATTCCTAATGTCTTGATACACATTGAGTCAACGACAAATGCCACCGAAGCCGAATCACCGACATGCATATTCATAAGACCTGCCATCATATCTCCGACAAATGTGGGCTCATAAATCTCAATTTCATTGCCTGGAACGTCATTCCAATCACTGGCATATATCAATGAATCGCCAATGCTCTCGTTAAACGAGATATAAACATGGTCTCCAAGCACAGGCTTGTCTCCATCTTTGTTCACGCAATAAAACTTCATATATGCTCCATTGTCCATCTTTTTAAATCCCTTGAATCCAGACTTATTACATGAACAAAGAATCACAAATAATGTCAGAAAATATAATGGCAGTCTTTTCATAAGATATTAAAAATCAACAAGTTCTACATCAAAAATCAAAGTTGCGAATGGTGGAATGACACCGCCTGCACCTCTATCACCATAACCAAGATAGTAAGGAATATAAAGCACACCCTTCTCACCTTTCGACATCAGCATGATTCCTTCGTCCCAACCTGAAATGACACGGCCCATACCCAGTGGGAATTCAATAGGTTCACCACGTTCAATTGATGAATCAAATACTGTACCGTCAATCAATTTGCCAGTATAATGAACTTTCACATTGCTGCCAACCTCAGGCATCTCACCGTTACCTTCCTGTGTCATTACATAGTAAAGTCCAGTAGCTGTTGGTTTTGCATCAATATTATGTTCTGCGAAATATGCATCCAACTCTTCTTTAGCACGAGCTGTTTCCTCCGGATAATGCTGTTTCACAGCCTCAATCATTTTGAATTTATACTCACTTTGTGGATAAAAGTCGTTGATTTTGATATCAAATCTCATAACATCAGTACTGTTAAACTCTTCTGGAAGCTCAGGGGCCATGAAAACATTAACGAAAGTAGAATCAATGTTCACAATAAACGACGCTGAGTCTCCAATGTGCATCATAGCGATACCTTCCATAAAATCAGTCGTGAATGAAGGCTCCATCAACTGGATGATATTCTTCGCCGGAGGAATAATCACATTGGTATCGTTGATTGAACAGGCAAGTGTAAGATCAATCACATAGCCGACTTCTGGCAATGCCGCGTCTTTATCACAAACATAGAATTTGTAGAAAAGACCGTTTTTTGTGGCTTTGTAGCCTTCAGGTGCTTTTTTACCGCAACCTGTTAATCCTGAAAGCATTACGCATAATGCTGAAACAATTAAAAATGCTTTTTTCATGGTTTTAATACTTTAAATTTATTTATAATCAATAATTTTCAATTTATAAACGAGTATGCTTTTGGGTGGTATCCTACTGCCGTCACCAGTCAGACCGTAAGCCAGATATGACGGCATAATCACCTCAGCCTCATCACCTCTATGCAAATGCAGCATCGCCTCTTCCAAACCTCTCTCAACTCCACCTCGGCCTACAACAAACGATTTAATTCCATCTTTATCAGAAGAATACACGATTTCATTGTTAATCAAACTGGTCTGATATTCCATTGCAACAATATGTCCAGTCTTGATGAGAATGCTATCTCCTTGATTAACAATACGATACCTCAATCCAGTTCCCGTTTCAACAAATTTATTGCCACAATTGTTGATATATTCGTTTATTATCTCTTTTTCCTGTTGAACCAGATATCTGTTAGCTTCCTCAAGCCTTTCCCTATCCTGTTTGTTAACACTATTATCACTCTGATTATCAGTAATATCGGCACATGACGCCAATAATACCATCAGACATGTGGTTATAATTACAGATAATATCCCATTAAAAATTTTTAACATTTTTTTAACAACGTTTTATACATCGGTAAAATTGTCAAAAACTTTTCTACGGCCTGCTCTAATGAACATTCAAGTGTTCCGCCGGCAGCATTTACATGTCCTCCTCCATTGAAGTGTGTCGCAGCCAATTCATGAACCGAGAACTCGCCTTTCGACCTGAATGAAAATCTTATAACCCCTTGACGTTCAGTGATTAACACTGCCATTTTTATATTATCAATCATCAAAGGGAAATTCACGACACCTTCAGTATCTCCCACTTGGTAATTATAAGTCTCAAGATCTTTTTTACTCAAATATATGTATGCAGTATGATACTCTTCAAGAACCGTCATCCTGTTACTGATGCAATAGCCAAGCAAACGCAGTCTGTTTTCTGAGAATGTGTTATATATCTTATTGTGTATCATTTGATAATTGACATTTGGAGATATCAATTTACCGCAAATCTCAAACGTCTCAGGATGATAAATCGAATGTGCAAAAGAGCCTGTATCTGTCATTATTCCAACCAGCAGGCATGTTGCGATATTGTCGTCCAAATATTTTTCAAAACCATGATATTGAATGAGTTCCGCCACCAATTCAGATGTACTTGAAGTCTCAACTTCTGACAGATAAGCTGCAAACTGCGAGAAATCAGCATCACGATGATGGTCGATAAGCAGACGTGGAGTTTTCTTGCAATGACATAAATCATTGTGTACCAATCCAGTGCGTGACGGATGATTAAAGTCAAGATAGCATATCAGATCGGCATTTTCCAAATACTCAACACCTTTTTCTGAATTTTTGTCAAAAATAAGGATGTTGTCTGCCCCAGGCATCCATGACAAAAACGCAGGAAAATCGTTAGGGACAATCACTTGGGCATCAATACCCAATTTCTTTAAGAAAAAGAAAAACGCAAGAGATGAACCTATCGCATCACCATCAGGATTAACGTGCGACAGAATCGCGACACGCTTAAATCGAGCTATAAATTCTAAAAATGTATTGAAAAACAATTGTTTATGCATTATATCCATGTAAATTTTTAACTTACAAAGATACAATATTTTATTAATAGGTGTAACAATTATTTTTTAGGGTTTAGAATTTCAAATGTTTTGTCTGAATAAACCAAAATAATTTTCGTAATATCACTTTCTTTATTGTTATATATTTGATTTTCTACGATTTTTTTCTCCAAAGTATCCAAAACTTCATGAGATTTTTCACCTGGTTTTTCAAACTCACTGACATTATCATCAACGACATCATCAAATCTCATGTTATTTTCATCAAAACTTATAGGATTTGGCTCGTTTACTGTTATAGGTTTTTTCCCCATAATGATCCAATCGAAACTATATTCAGGAAAAACTTCCTTAAGTTTTATCAAAAAATCGAGACTCGGTTTGTTTCTCCCATTCAGCAGATGTGACACATTTGAAGGCTGAATTTCCATCAATTCAGCGAACTGTGTGGCCGTCATATTTTTCGCTCTCAAAATGTGAGCAAGTCTGTCTTTTATTTCTTCCATGATATGTCCCTCCTTAAATTTTCGATTTTAACAATGTTTGAGATTACAAAAGTAAAAATAAAAACAATACAAAAGTAAAAAACAGTCACTTTATTTTTGTAAACTTTTAAGTGACGTTAAAAATCTTTAACACTTGGTTAAAATTTATCTTATATTTCATTCTTTATCATTTAGTTATCTAAAACATACACATTGATTTATAAAATTGCAAAATTTAGACATTATTTAAAGTGTTTATTTATATTTATACACTTTATATATTGTTTTTCAGTTAGTTATACAATTTTTAATAAATATTTGTTTAATTTTATTGTTGTAATTTATCACCCAATACATTACATTTGTATTGTTTGTTTTTACAAAATTATATTATATTGATTATCATTGCTTTACAAACTCGTATTTATTTTTGTAAATTTCAAGCCAACAACACGACAACACCAGTTTACAATTTTGAATTTTATGTTTAAGACACTTTTTTACGCCAAACGCTCCTATATGTACCTTAAATATTTGATGGTCTTAAAACGGCTAAAAATCATTTTTTACACCTCCACCCCATTCCACCGCCCATGATGAAATTTATTCGCAAGAATTTTTATGACTTGCATATTTTTACTATTTTTGCATCTTATATGAAGAAGGTGGGCCATATTCAAAAACTGATAGCCGAGGGCGAACATCAGATGCTCGATTTCAAGTTCGAAGTGTCTGACAGTAAAAAAATCGCCCGCTCGCTTGTGGCATTCGCAAACACCGACGGAGGACGTTTATTAATAGGTGTGAAAGACAACGGAGCAATTTCCGGCATCAGATCCGAAGAAGAGAAGCACATGATACAGACTGCAGCCCAGATGTATTGCCGTCCTGAAGTCGAATATACGGCCAGAGAATGGAATATCAATGGAAAAACAGTGCTGGAGGTGATAATTCCGAAAAGCAAACTCCACAAGCACCAAGCTCCCGACCATAATAATATATATAAGGTATATGTGCGCGTCAACGATGAGAACATCGTCGCCAATAATATATTAATTAAGGTGTGGAAGCACGAAAAAGACAAAAACAACATCCGAATCACGTTTACCGATGAAGAAATGCTGCTTCTGCGCTACCTCAACGAGCATGGTAAGATCAGCTTCGAGGATTTTATGGAGATATCCCATCTGAATAAAAAATCTGCCGAACGTATTTTGGTCAATTTTATACTCATCGGAATGGTCAAAATGGAGATGACCGAAAAGAAGATTTTTTTCATCCCGACCGATTTGGCGTAAAATTTTTGCAGAAACGATCAAAAATCAGGCCTTAAAAATGCAAATTTTAGACTAATTTTTATTTTTTTTGGAATATTTTCCCTTGCAAAGCATTGATTTTCAATAATCAAAATTTATTTTAAAAAATTTTCATTTTTTTCTTGACAGTAATAAAAATCGCCGTATCTTTGCAGTCCCAATCAATCAAAAAAGATTGGGAAGTTCTTTGAAAGCAATGAGCCAATAAAAGCATAGTCTGAAAGGTAAGGAACCTAGAAAATTCCAAGGAGACTAAGAACAGGTGAATCCGCCAGGTAGAACAGAATAATTTAAAGTACAACAATATACAATGAAGAGTTT
>JAEEGL011205507.1_pt1 | contig 34061 bp, 34 predicted proteins | sample 9134231 | NCBI WGS metagenome assembly JAEEGL01 (sample SAMN16246548, study PRJNA631951) | gut metagenome | biome: gut microbiome; feature: rumen; material: fiber-attached | host: Bos | place: Iran: Karaj | collected 2018-10 | reverse complement strand
TAACTACGAATTTGTTAAAATGAGTTATAATAGTGACCCAGTATCAGGAGGAATATCGAAAAACTAAATAAATGTAACATATGTTTATAAACTTAAAGAAGCTGTCTTTAAAGTAAGATATGTTAATGAATTAGAAGAAGATATTTATCCTGATGAAAATATCACAAGAAATGTTCATTGGGGAGATTCATATACATCAGAACAAAAAGAATTTACAAATTATACTTTCCTAAGAACAGAGGGAGACCCAACATCTGGAACAATATCAAAAAATAACGTCGAAGTAAGATACGTTTATAGATTGAAAGATGCAACACTAATTGTTAGATATGTAGATGCATCTAATAATAATATTGATCCAGATAAGAACAGAAATGAATCAGTTCATTGGGGAGACGCATACACATCAGAGCAACTAGATTTCCCTAATTATAACTTTGTTAATGTAACTGGATCCAATCCAAGCGGAACAATTTCTTCAAATACTGTAGAAATTATCTATCATTACGAACTAAAACCATCCACAATAACAGTTCATCACTATGCTATTAATTCAACAAATAAAATAGCACCTGATGAAACAATAACTTTAAGATACACACAAAACTATTCAACTTCTCAAGTAGACACTACAAATTTAGATTATGAATTTGATAGTAATGCTGGTGATGATACTAGTGGAACAATAGATAGAGATTCATACGAAGTAATCTATTACTACAAATTAAAAAAAGGAAAAGTAATAACACATCATTACTTATATAATAACGGAGAAACAACCACTAAATTAGCAGATGACGTTGAAGATACATATGATTATACAAATGAATATTCAACATCTACTTCTAGTAATGTCACTCCTAATTATGAATTCTATAGTAAGAGTGATAATTTCACTGGAGTTATTAGATCTCCATTAATTGAAGTATTCTATTACTACCAATTAAAAGATAGTAATTTAGATTCAAGTATTACAATAACAGGACCAGAAGAAATAACAAGTAAAGACGAAGTGGTAGATTATCACATTAAATATGAAGCATCAATAATAGAATATATTGGAGATGGTACTGTAGTAATAACAAATACTTTACCATATGCTATTGATGAAGAAAATTCTAATTTAAATGGTGGAATATATGATAGCGATACAAGAACTATTACATGGACTCAAGAATATTCAGATATTAATTCTTATAATGAAACTGATCAAACTACAAAATTAACAATCGAAAAAGATATATCAATAAAATATATTGGTATAGTTGGTAGAGATAGAATAATGGTTAGTAATGTAAAAGGAGATATTAAATTATCTAACAACGAAAGAGAAACGACCAATAGTGCATCTACTAACATAAGAATAAGCGGAAAGATAATTGTTAAATATGTTAGCCAAGAAGACAAAGAATTAACTGATTCAGAAGAAACAACAGGTCTTGTAGGAGAAAGCTATGTTAGTAGTGCTAAAGAACTTGAAGGTTACAAATTGATAGAAAAACCATCAACCGAAGAATACGAATATGAAGAAACTGAACAAGTTGTTAAATATATTTATGAAAGAATTAAATTCCAAATAATAACTAAATCAGAAGATGGCGGTGAAATAACCGGTGACGAAGTGGTATTCTATGGTGATGATTCAACTCCAGACAAAATAATAATCACAGCTAGAGAAGGTTACGTAATTGAAAGAGTAAAAATAAACGGTCAAGAAATCGCAATAAAGCCAAATCAACAACAATTAGTATTAGGACAATTCCTTGAACTAAAAGAAGATAAAATTGTAGAAGTAAGTTTTATTAAAAAACCAGAAAACAATGAAGTTAATCCACCAACAGGAGGATTCATCAGTATAGTAGTAGTTATTATCTTATCGATGATAGGAATCGTATTATTTAATATTAGTAAAAAATACCAAAGAATTCATAATATTAAATAGTAAAAGAAGAAGCTAAATAAGCTTCTTTTTTTATAACTGTAAATGTTTTTAAAAAAATGTTAAAAAGAGTATTGACAAATAAATTTGTTATTAATATAATGTTAATAACAAGAGCGAAATAATATCAAAATTTAGATCATTATTTTTTTAATATCTGTTATTAACAAAATGATAATAACAACTCATATATTTTTTAAACTTTGATATTAACAAATTGTTAAAAAGAGAAAGAAGGAAAACAAAATGAAAGAAAGAAAAGAATTAAAAAATGTAGAAAGGGCACTATTCTTAATTGATATGAACGTAGGATTCTGTGAAGAAGGAAACTTAGCAGATCCAACAATTAAACAAATTGTACCAAACATCATACCAGTTATTAGAGAAACACTTGAAGCCGGTGAAGCATTCTTCGTCGTAAACGATAAACATACAAAAGATAGTGTATAACTAAAAAGATATGCAGAACACTGCATGGGAGATCAAGAATCAAGAACAATTAAAGAATTAGCAATTTATGAAGAGTATGCTAATAAAACATTCTATAAAAATTCAACTTGTGCATTATTTGCACCAGGAGTAATTGATACATTCCTAGAAATGAACAACTTAAAACAAGTAATCATAACAGGATGTTGTACAGATATTTGTATTCAAAACTTTGCAATAGCACTTCGAAACTTCTTAGATGAAATGAATATTGATGCTGAAATAGTAGTTCCAAAAGATGCAGTAGAAACATTCCATATACCTAGTGTTCATGATAGAAAAGAAAACAATGAAAGAGCATATACAGTAATGGAAAATACCGGAATTAAATTAGTAAAAACAATGAAAAGAGGAAAATAAAATGGAAAGAAACTTAACTATGATGACTGACCTATATGAATTAACAATGGGTCAAGCTTATTTAAAACAACATAAAGAAAATGAAATAGCAGTATTCGATATTTTCTTTAGAAAAAATCCTTTTGAAAAAGGATATGGCGTAATGGGTGGCTTACATGAAGTAATTGAATTCATAAAAAAAGCCCACTTTAGTGAAGAAGATATTGAATATCTAAGATCTAAAAACATTTTTGATGAAGACTTCTTAAACTATTTAAAAAATTTTAAATTCCATGGTGATATATATGCAATACCAGATGGAACTCCAGTATTTGCAAATGAACCAGTACTTACAGTAAAAGCTCCATTAATTGAAGCTCAAGTAATTGAAACAATCCTATTAAGTTATTTAAACGCTGGAATAATGTATACAACAGCAGCTAAGAGAGTTACAGAAGCCGCTGGTGATATTCCAATTATGGAATTCGGAGCACGTAGAGCACTTGGACCAGAAACAGCAACAATGGCTTCTACATACGCTGTAATCGGTGGTTGTGTAGCAACATCTAATGTACTAGCAGGACAAGAAAAAGGTATCCCTATCAGTGGAACATTTGCTCACTCATTCGTTACATCTTTCCCAACAGAATATGACGCATTCATAGCTTACGCTGATACTTATCCAGATAATTGTATTTTATTAGTTGATACGTATGATGTTTTAAAAAGTGGCGTACCAAACGCTATTAAAACAGCAAGATATTTAAGAAGTAAAGGACATGAATTAAAAGGAATCAGAATAGATTCAGGAGACTTAGCTTACTTATCAAAAGAAGCTAAAAGAATGTTTATTGAAGCAGGCTTCCCTGACGTAAAGATTTGCTTATCAAACGGTTTAAACGAAAGAACAATCAGATCTCTAAAAGAACAAGGAGCTGTAATTGATTCAATCGGTTTGGGAGATAACATTGTTCTTCCAGACAAAGCTAGAGTTGGTTGTGTATATAAAGAAGTAGCTATAAAACATAATAACGAATACATAGCAAGAATTAAAGCAAGTAATGACGAATTAAAAGCTATCACACCAGGATATAAAAAAGTATATCGTTTTTATGATAAAGACACAGGTTATGCGTTAGGCGATGTAATAGCACTTTATGAAGAAAATATTCCAAAGAATAAATTCACATTAGTAGATCCTACTAATGAAGCGAATTTCACAGTGATTAAAAACTATAACGTAAGACCATTACATGAAACAATTTTCAAAAAAGGGCAATTGGTATACGATGACCCAACTATCGAAGAAAAGAAACAATATTGCAATGAACAAATGCTCACTTTGTATCCTGAAATCAAGCGTGAAGAAAATCCCCACGGCTATTATGTGGATTTAACTAGAAAATTACTTAAACTAAAAAAAGAATTGCTAAGACAAGCAAAAGAACAAAGAGTTAACTACGAAGAAAATCCACAAGCCTTGAGAAAGACAAAATAATGAACTGGTTTGAAGAAATAAAAAATAGATATCGTGTAAAAAATAGAAAACTTTTATACACATATCAAGAAGGATATATAGGAAAGAATGTTTACGAAGTAACATTAAACGACGGAACAGTTAAACGATCCGAACAGATCCTCAAAAATAAAGGAAATGGTGATGCCGTAGTAATAATTCCCATAACTGAATTAAATCGATTTGTAATTATCATCGAATCGAGACCAGTAACTGCTGAAGAAGTAGCAATAGAATTTCCTGCAGGAATGGTAGATCCAGGAGAACATTTTATTGAAGCAGCTAAAAGGGAATTAGAAGAGGAAACCGGATACGTAAGTGATGAACTTATCGAACTAGAATGGCATTATCAAGATCAAGGATGCAGTAAAGCAGTTATTAAAACCTTCGTTGCTCTTAATTGTAGGAAACTAAAAGAACAAAACTTAGGTGACGGAGAAAGAATTGAACCAATTGAAATGGGATATGAAGACGTAAAAAAATTAGTATTAACAAATCAAATGGCAGATGCTAATTCTAAAATAGCATTTATGACATATAACTTAAAAAAGACCAATTGAAAGGAAAGATATATATGAAATTTAATGCAGAAGAAGAAACAAAAAAAATAATTAAATTTATTCAAGATTACTATCAAGCAAATAATCTTGGAGGAGTAGTGTTAGGAATCAGTGGAGGAAAAGACAGTGGAGTTGTAGCTGGTTTATTTGCTAAAGCTATAGGTAAAGAAAATGTGATTGGTGTTACATTACCATGTCATAGTAAATCTACTGATGCAACCGATGCCAAACTAGTGGCAGATAAATATGGTTTTAAACTAATTAATTTAGATTTAACTGGTGTCTATGACACATTTGAAGATGAAGCAAAGAAAATAGATGACTTCACACAAAGTGAAGATAGTGAAATTAACTTAAAGCCAAGACTTAGAATGGCTGCATTCTATTACATAGCTCAAATGTATACAAAGAAAAACAATAAAGTTTATTTAGTAGCAGGTACTGGTAATAAATGTGAACAATTTGTTGGTTACTTTACTAAAGGTGGAGATGGAGTATGTGATATCAACGTCTTAGCAGATCTAACTGTAGAAGAAGTAATCAAAATTGGCGAAGTATTAGAAGTACCAGAAACTGTACTTTATAAAGCACCAAGTGATGGTTTAAGCGGTAAAACAGATGAAGACAAATTAGGATTCACATATGCAGATGTAGCTAAAGTAATAAATGATGAACCTGTTGATGAAGAAGTAAAGAAAAAGATTTTAAGAAAACATAACGCAAACCAACATAAATTTAATATACCAACATACAAAAAATAAAGGAGGAATAAATATGAAACTAGGTATTTTCGTAGGAAGTTTCAACCCAGTCCATGAAGGACATATAAAAGTAGCTAACTATCTATTAGATAATCACTATGTTGATAAAGTACTAATGTTAGCAACACCTAATTACTGGGATAAACAAGATTTAATAGAACTTAAACATCGTGTTAACATGCTAAAATTCTATGAAACTAAAAACCTAATAATTGATGATATACATAATAAAGATCAATATACATATCAAGTATTAAGAAACCTAAAAAAAGATTATCCAAACCATGAATTATATCTAATCATTGGTGCAGATAACATTATTAACTTAGACAAATGGAAAAACATTCAAGAAATACTAACTAATAAAATCATAGTTGTTAATAGAGACAATATAGATATAAATAAGTATTTAGAAAAGTTTCCTAAAGAACAATTTATTGTATTACCTAGTTTCCCAAACATAAGTATTTCATCAACAGAAATTAGAAATGGAAATAGTAAATATTTAAAACAAGAAGTAAAAGATTATATTAATCAAAATCAATTATATAAAAGAGGGGGAAAACAAAATGGATAATTATGTATTAGAAATTAGTAAGAAGGATTTTCTTGGAATGTTAAGTAAATACTTTACTTTAAAATATAACAAGATTATTCAAGTAAAAGAAAAACATAATGTTGTAAAGATAGATTCTGGCCGTGATACAAAAGTAAATGTTGAAATATACTATGAAGAAACAAAAGAAATCTTGGGCTATCCAGCAACAAAAACAACAATGTTAAGTAAAGAAGAAATTCAAGAAATATTAAATGAATTACTTAACCAAGAAGATTATTATGTCGATTCATTCATATTTAGAACTAGAACTGAATACAAGGGTGGAGGAAGTCTATATGAACCTAGTTATGAAGTAGGAATATTTGAAGGGGCAAAAATAAAAGTTAAAGAAAAACAAAAAACATTACAAAAGAAGTGACTAAAATGAAAAAATATGAAACTGGAATGTATGGAGGGAAATTCTTACCATTACACAAAGGACATAACTATTGTATTGAAATAGCTACGGAAGAATGTGAAAAAGTATATGTAATATTCTTCTATGGCGGAGCCGATGAAGAAAAAGTACTAAAAGAATTCAAAGGTGATTATTTATCGGTAGAAGATAGAAAAAAACATGTTATTAACATTTGTAAAAAATATAAAAATGCTATACCTACATTTATTGATGTAAGTAAATTAAGACTACCAAATGGCGAAGAAGACTGGGATGCTGAAACACCATTAGTAAGAGAAGTTGTGGGAGATAAACTAGATGCAGTTTATTCTAGTGAACCATCTTATGATCCTTACTTTAAAAGAGCATATCCAGAAGCCACACACAGAGTAGTTGACTATAAAAGAATTCACTATCCAATTAGTGGAACAAAAATAAGAAATATGAAAAAAGAAAAGGAGAGAAAGTTATGGCTCGTTTAAAAAAATTAACATTTAAAGACAAATTACAAAACATAAAAACAAGTTTCAAAGAATTAAAATGGTATGAAATAATCATGATAATTATTATGGTTATCATTGCGAGTATTGCAGTAGTAGAAGCAATCATCCATCCAGAAACATCAACAAATCCATTATGGTTAACAATTATTAATTTCGTTAGTGCAATTTGTGGAATCATGTGTATATTCTTCTGCGCTAAAGCAAATATTTCTAACTTTATTTTCGCAATAGTAAATACTTTCGTTTATGCAATATTCCTATGGTATCACAAGATTTATGGAACCTTTGCTTTAGAAGTATTATTCTATCAACCAGTAAATTTCATTTCTTGGTATATATGGGCTAAACATAGAGATGAAAAATTAGTAGAAAAAACAAAGGTAAAAAAACTTACAGTATTACAAAATGTCCTAAGTGCCGCAGTTATTATCACTGGTGGTATTATCTATCACGCAATCCTAGTAAAACTAGGTGGAACAGTAGCTTGGCTAGATGCTTTCACATTAAGTATTGGTATCATTGCTGTCATCCTAGAAATGTTCAGATTCAAAGAACAATACTTCTGGTGGATTATTACAGATATCATCGCTGTAGCAATGTATATTATCCATTTCGATTTAGTTTACTTAACTAAAAAGAGTATCTACTTAATAATGGCTATAATAGGAATCATCAACTGGCATAAACTACAAAAAGAACGCAACAAAACTAATGAATAGGAAGTGATTGTATGTTTGATGTAGAAGAAATAATTGAATTCTTTAATCGCATCATAAATACTTCTAATATCAGTGATCAAGAAATAAAAGTAAATGTAATTAAGTTCTATGAATACTTAGTATTAACAAAAATGTGTGATGAAGAATCAATAAAAAAACTATCCAAAATAGTAGCTTGCCTAAGCGAAATATTAGCAATCAAAAAAGCGATTGGTTACATAGATATTAATAATTTATTGATAGAGCCACAAGAACCAAAAAAACTAACAAAAACACCAAAGAAAAACAGACATTATAATCATTATGAATCTGATGGTCCATCATTTTGTGGCTCTTCTTCATCTAGTTCTTCATATTCAAGCTCTTGTGGCTCAGCTAGCTATACAAGACGTTGCTAATGGAAACTATAAAACTATTTGATCAAGAACTAGTTGCAAAAAATGAACTATGTACCACCAACCCCTTAAAACCAAAAACCGGAAGAGCAAAATTAAGACTATATATAAAACTAACAGATAGTTGCAATGCCCAGTGTATGTTTTGTGCAAACGCAACTAGCTGTGACTATGGACAAATAGATTTTGATAAATTAGAATACGTAATCAGGCATTTATATTCCTTAGATCGATTACATGGAATATCTATAACTGGTGGAGAACCATTACTAGATTACAATAAATTATTTCAACTATTAGATTTGATATATTCTATTGATCCAAATATGGAAGTTCAAATATCTACAAACGGTATTAATCTATTAAAACTAAAAGAGTATCCAGATGTTAATAACTTAGAAAGTATCCACATCTCTAGACATCATTATAATGATGAAACAAACTACGAAATCTTTAAATCTCGTAGTGTAGCTTCTGCAAATGATATAGTTTCTCTTCAAGATTTTCTAGAGGACAAAAAGATTATTAACATCAATACTCTAGTTATGAGAGACTATATATCAAATTTACAAGAAATAAAAAGAATGTTAGATCATGTTGGTGAACTAGGAGTTTATAAAAATGGATTTGTATCCTTAATGAAATGTAATCCTTACTCAGAAGAACAATTTATAAACTTCAACGATATCTTTAATAATCTAGATGAATCATTCTTTAAAGGCCATCACTTCTATAGTAGAGAATACTGTGAATGTTTAGATGGTATCTATCTTACAAGATACAACAAACTAGTAGAATACTATGCTCGTATGGTAAAAGATTGTACTTGTCCATATACAACACAATTAGTTTATACATCAGATAATAAAGTAACTGCCGGTTTTGGTAAAAAACTAATCTATAAATAGAAAGGAAATAATCATGGAATATAAAGTATTTGCAAGTTCAGAAGGGAATGTATGGAAATATGTCTTTACTAAAGAAGACATGGTAGCTGAATCAGTACTATATCGTTACAATACATTCTATGATAGAACGGTAATATGTTGTTCAGTAATGAGTGGCTGTCCAGTAGGTTGTACATTCTGTGGCACTGGCTCAAAGTTTGTTAGAAACCTCACAGCTAAAGAAATAGTTGAGCAAATAAATACAGTATTAAAAGACAAAGAAATAATAAAAGATATAAATGATAAATGTAAAAAATTACAATTCATGTTTATGAGCATGGGTGAACCAATGCTAAATTGGGAAGAAGTAGAAAAAGCTATTAAAGCATTAAATAAAAAATATCCTAATGCTGATCTATTATTATCAACAGTAGGAATAGATAATGATGAAACAATTAACAAAATCATTAAACTATCTAAAAAAATATCTAAAATTGGTCTTCAATTTTCTATTCACAAGTCAAATAATGAAGATCGCGATAAATTAATACCATTTAAGAAGAAGTTAGACTTAGAACATATTAGAGATTTAGGTATTATTTGGTGGAGAGAAACAAATCGTCACCCATATCTAAATTATTGTGTAGATGGCACTAATAACACAGAAAAAGATTTTAAAAACTTAACAACATTATTTTCTCCAGTAGTATTTAATTTAACATTTAGTGTCGTTTGTTCAAGTGATGAAAACATGAAAGATAAATCATTTAGAGAATTAGATACAATTAAAAAGTTTCAAAATAAATTCCTAGAATTAGGATATAACGTACGTACTTTTGATCCGGCTGGTCAAGATGATATCGGTGGTGGCTGTGGACAATTATGGTACGTACAAAAGTGGTTAAAAGAACATACAAAGTAGGCGATAATATGAAAACATTTAGAAAAGTAGTAAGAAAACTTATTAAAGAAAAATTAACAATAGCAACAATGGAATCATGTACAGGTGGAGGAATAGCAAATGCCATCACTTGTATAGAAGGAGCATCAGAAGTACTAAAGTTCTCTGCTGTAACTTATTCCAATGAATATAAAATAAAAATGGGAGTTAATAAAAAAACAATAGATAAATATTCAGTCTATTCTATAGAAACAGCTCATGAAATGGCTTATAACATAGCTAAATTTGCTAATGCTGATATTGGTATAGGTATCACAGGAAAACTTAATAGAGCTGATGAAAACAATCATTATGGAAAAGACAACGAAGTATTCTTTTCAATCTACTATAACAACAAATACTATGACACTAGCATAATAGTAGACAAGAAAACTAGAAGAAAAAATAAAGATATTTTAATAGAATTGATTATTGATCGATTAGAAGAATTACTTTGGGATGAATAAAATGCTATGATATAATTGTAATCGAGAAAGATGGTATACTTATGGCATTTAATCAAAATTATAATTATCATACACATACTTATAGATCTGGTCACTCTCGCTACGTTAGCGATGAAACAATCTTGGAAGCAGCCAGAAATAATGGAATTCAAATGTTAGGATTCACAGAACACATTCCAAATCCAGATTTAGTACTACCAGAAGAAGATTGGAAAATGTTATTATCAGAAGTTGATGAATACATAGAATCAACTAATGGTTTAAAAGAAAAACATGAAGATATGACAATACTAACTGGATTTGAAGCAGAATATGATCCTATGCGTGAAGCTTTCTTAGGAGAAATGCGCAATAGAGTTGATTACATGATTCTAGGTCAACACTATGTTAGAAAAGGACTAGGACATGAAAAATTCAATTCTCCAGATTATCCAATTCAATATGCTAAAACTGTAGTAGATGCAATAGATAGCGGCTTATTTGATATAGTAGCTCATCCTGATATCTTTATGAAACATCGAGATCAGGTTGCTCCAGAGTATAGAAAAGAATTCGATGAAAATGCCAAAATAGCAAGTAGAACGATATGTGAAAAAGCAAGAGACATGGGAATACCAATTGAAATCAACTTATCTCCATCTATTCAAAACAAAACATTAAGTGATAATTATTTAGAATATCCACATCCATTATTTTGGGAAATAGCAGCAACTGTTGAAGGATTAAAAGTAGTAAAAGGTGTTGATGCTCACAGTCCTGGATCATTCTATACAATTAATAACGAAAATCAACAAATAAGATTAATAGAAGACTTAGTAAGAGATAAAATGATACAAGATTATAATCCTGTAGAAGCTAGAGAAAACAATCAAACACTAAAAGATGCTCTTGCCAATCGTCAAGCAACATCTTTATCATTTGCAACACACTTATTAGCGCAAATAATACAAGATGAATTAGCAAAAATAGGTAATAATCTTTCTTCAGAAGAACTAGCACCAGTTATAAATCAAATACTAGATGGTCTAAAAGAAAAATGTTTAATCAATGCCAAAAACAAATTGCAAAGTATTTCCGCAGAAACCACAGAAATAAAAACATCAGAAGAAATACCGCAAGAAGAAAAAATGGGCAAACTTGGAAGAAAAGAAAAAGCATTAATAGATATTAATCAAGTATTATATAATCAAGAAGAATTAATAAGACAAGCAAAAGAATTTGTAGCAGCAGCTCAAGAAATGGGATGTGAAACACAACAAGAATTTATTAGTACTATTTCTCAATCAATAGAAACAATCAAACAAAAAACTAAGGAAGATATTAAACAAAAACGTTTAATAAGAGATCCTAAACAATCACAAGGATTTGTAAGTTCATCTCTTATCCCATTTGCTGTTTTGATTATTGTTATTCTAATAATTACAATTTGCTATTTATTACTAAAATGAAAATAGGTGATTTATATGGGAAGAAGAATTAATAAAGTAAAACTATTCGTTAATGAAAATGAAAAATCTAAAAAAGTAGCAAAAGAATTAGAAACAGAATTAAAAGACTTTAATTTTACCATTGTAGATAAAGACTATGACTTGGCTATTTCTGTTGGTGGGGATGGATCATTCCTAGGAATGGTAAAAGAAACTAACTTTAATAATAATATTTACTATATTGGAGTTAATAGTGGAACACTAGGATTTCTTCAGGAAATAGATATCAAAGATACAAAAGACTTTGTTAAAAGATTAAATTCAGACGATTTTAGAATCGATGATATAAATATTCAGCAAACAATAGTAACAACAGAAAATAAAAACTATGTCTATGAAAGCCTTAATGAAATAGTTATAAGAAGTAAAAAATTCAATGCTTTAAAAATACCAGTATATGTAGATAATGAATTATTAGAAGACTTTAAAGGTGATGGTTTACTTATAAGTACAAGTACAGGATCAACAGCATATAATATGAGTTTTGGTGGTAGTGTTGTATATAACACATTAAATACCTTGCAAATAACACCAATTGCTCCTTTAAATAATAAAGTATATAAAAGCTTACTAGTTCCTGTAATTATACCATCAAATAAAACAATATCTCTATCTACTTATGATGCTTATAATGATCTATTTCTACAAATAGATGGAGAAGTTAAAAAACTAGATAATGTTATAAAAATAGAAACTAAAATAAGTAGTAAAACTATTAAATGTTTAAGAATGAATGATTATCATTTTGTAAAAATAATAAATGACAAAATATTATCAAAATAAAAAAGGTTTATTTCTTGTAAATAAACCTTTTTATTCCGTATTGAGCTAAATCTTCAATAATCCTTGTAATCTCTTCACAAGATTTATCAAAATCACATTTAATCCAATAATTAACAATACCTAAAGTACCATTGAAAATATAAACAGTAGCATATTCTATGTCTTCTTCGTCAATATCTGGTCTTTCTTTAGTCCATCTAATCTTACATTTGTTATAAGCCTCTTCTAAAATACTATTTAAAAAATAAGGTTTACCAGTTGTAGTAAAGAGTATCTTAGCTAACTTTTGATTCTCATAACAAATACTAACCAAAGCTAAAACATAATGAGATAGTGGTTGTTCATCACTATCATTTTTTGTATAAGCGGCTTTAACTTCTTGGACAAATTCTTCTTCCATCTTATCTAAAAGATCGAAAACATCTAGATAGTATCTATAAAATGTAGCTCTATTAATATCTGCTATCTTACAAATTTCACTTACAGTTACTTTGTTAATATCTTTCTCGCGCAGTAAATCAACAAAAGTATCTTTAATAACTTTCTTAGTATACTTAACTCTTCTATCCATCTTCATCACCTTTTTAAACATTTAACCAACAATTTGTTTAATATCTTGCAAAACTTCAGTAAATTGATGGTTGATACTTGTTTCACAAAAATTATACAATACAAGTGAAACTTATTCAACAAGTGTTTAAAAAAGGTGATTTAATGAAACTATTTGAAAACATCAAAGGAATATTTAAAGGGGAAAAACATGCATGGGATAAATATTATCCTAAAGAAGAATTAAAAGTAAAAGTTCCTGATATGTCTTTATATGAATTAATATATGAACATAATAAGGATCGCCAAGGAAATACTGCAATTAATTACTTTGGTCGTAAAATATCATATTTTGAGTTATTTAAAAACATTGATATATGTGCTAAAGCTTTAACAAGCCAAGGTGTAAGAACTGGCGATGTAGTTAGTGTTTGTATGGCCAATACACCAGAAGCAGTAATAGCATTTTATGCCATTAGTAAAATAGGTGCTATAGCAAATATGATTCATCCGCTATCAGCAGAAGAAGAAATAAAAGAATCATTACTTAGTACCAAAAGTGTAATGATCATTGCTATAAACCTTTCATATAAAAATATTAAAAATGTAATAGAAGAGACAAATGTTTATAAAGCTATTATCGTATCTCCTAGAGATTCAATGCCTAAACTAACTGGTGTCGGTTATTACATATTAGAAGAAAGAAAAGTATTCATTCCAAAAAGTAATGAAAAGTTCATTCGTTGGGATGACTTTATGGCAAAAGGAATAAACTATAATACTAATGTATTTACTCATACTACTAAAGATACACCAGCAGTAATTTTACATAGTGGCGGAACAACAGGTACTCCAAAAAATATCTTATTATCGAATGGTAATATAAACGTAGTAGTAGGACAAGCTAGAGTTTCCTTACCAGACATTGACGATACAGATAAATTCTTATGTATCTTACCAATGTTTCACTGCTTTGGCTTAGTAGAGACAATTCATTTTCCATTAGGAACCGGTTGTACTTTGGAATTAATACCACGTTTTGATGCTTCTAGATTCGATAAATTACTAACTAAGTATAAACCAACTATAATTCCAGGAGTACCAACTTTATTTGAAGCTATGATAAAAAATAAACATATGGCTAAAGTAGACTTATCCAAAGTAAAATATGTAGTATCTGGTGGAGATACTCTTTCAGAAGAAAAAAATCTAAAAGTAAATGAATTCTTAAATGAGCATAAATGCCGTCATAAAATCGTTCAAGGTTATGGACTAAGCGAAACAAGTGGTGGATGTGTATTCCCAGCATCTGGAGCCTATGCTCTAGGTAGTTCAGGAATTCCACTTGTGGGTAACGATTTAAAAATAGTAGATACAGTAACTAAAGAAGAACTACCTCCGAATGAAGCAGGAGAAATAATGATTAGTGGTCCTTCTGTAATGTTAGGATATTTAAACAATGAAAAAGAAACTAATGAAGTCTTAGAAAAGGATAAAAAAGGCCGCGTATGGGTTCATACAGGAGATATGGGATATGTTAATGAAGATGGTCTATTATTCTTTGTACAGCGCTTAAAAAGACTTATAATCGTATCTGGTTATAATGTTTTTCCATCTCATATAGAAGAAGTATTAGAACGTCATGAAGCTGTACTTAGTTGTTGTGTAGTAGGAATACCTCATCCGTATAAAGTTCAAGTTCCTAAGGCTTTCATAGTTTTAAATGAATCATATAAAAATAGTTTAAAAGTAAAAAAGAGTATTGAAGAATACTGTGAAAAGAACTTAGCTAAATATATGATACCTAAAGAATTTGAATATCGTGAATCATTACCTAAAACAATGATTGGTAAAGTTGATTATAAAAAACTAGAAAATGAAAAAAGTGCTTAATAGCACTTTTTTTAATATAACTAAAGTATTTCAAAAATGAATGAAATAACAAAACTAATAAATCTAACAAATAACGTTAAACAGGATACAACAATACCTATTTTAGAAGCTTCCTCGTGATCCTTTCGAGTAGTTAGAGATAATATTAAACCAATAACAGGAGCTACAAACCCAACTACACCATATAATATCTTCTCTGTATTAGGATCACTAACAGAAGAAGTACTTGTACTTGCTTCTGGTGTATTTGAAACAACAAATTTGGGATTAGGATTTCCACAATTGGCACAAAATTTATCATCGTGTCCAAATTCATTACCACAGTTACTACAATACATATAACCATCTCTTTCTGTATCATTTTATCATAAAATGAGATAGATATGATATAATTTTATTGAGGTGTTATTAACATGATATATAAAACTGAAGAAGAATTTTTAAAAGACTATAATCCTCGCGACTACCCTCCTATGTCGATCACAGCAGATATTTTAGTCTTAAGTATAAGCGATGAAGAATCAACAAACTATCGTAAATCAAGTAAAAAACATATGAGTGTTTTACTAATAAAAAGAGATGACTATCCTTTTAAAGATAAATGGTGTTTACCAGGAGGATTTCTAGATGTTGATGAAGACATAGAAGACTGTCCAAGAAGAATTCTTGCTAGAGAAACAAACTTACATGATATATATTTAGAACAATTATATACTTATGGTGGAGTAGATAGAGATCCAAGAATGCGCATAATATCTACTTCATATATGGCTTTAATAGATAAGAATCGTCTAGACTATAAACTAAATGAAAACGCTTGTTGGTTCAATATTAGTTATACAGAAAACAACAATATCGTAACAGTATATTTAGAAAATGAAACAGATAAACTATCATTTAAGATTAAAAAGACATTAAAAGAAAAGACAACAGATAGATATAAATTTACTATTGTTGAAAACAAAGATCTTGCCTTTGATCATCCATTAGTAATCCTTGCTGGAATAGAAAGATTAAAGAATAAAATAAGCTACACTGATGTTGTATTTAATATGATGCCAGAATACTTTGCACTTGGAGATCTACAACAAGTATATGAAGTAATATTAAATAAAGAATTATTAGATCCAGCTTTTAGAAGAATAATAGCTAATAAAGTTGAAAAGACAGATAAAGTAAAAACAGGTGCAGGACATCGTCCATCAGTATTATTTAGATATAAAAAGAAATAATAAAAAAAGACTCTTACGAGTCTTTTTTATTTACTATTTTTGTCCAGCACTATAAGTTTGAGTTTTTACTTTAGTTTTACCAGTAAATTCCCAACCTGCTAAGTAAGAATTCTTACTCCAAGTATATTTATAAGAAGTTGAAGTTTTAGTTGATACAGTAGCATCAATTGTAACTACGGAATTCTTAGTACACTTAGTACCACTTAGAGTATAATCACTTGGACAAGTATAATAATCGATATAACCTTTTACAGTCTTAACACATTTATGGTCTTCTGTTAATTTTGCATCAGCATCTTCACAGTAGTAACCAGTAACTTGTTCGATCTTATAACATTTAGTATTAGCTCCTGATCCTTCTTGAGTATATCCAGCAGGACAACTGTATGAATAAACTGGAGTTTCAGTAGCGTTAATCTTATATTCGCATTTCTTAGTTGTATTATTTAAAGTATAACCTTCAGGACAAGTAAGAACTGTTTGTCCAGGATGAGCAGTAGCATCAGTTGTTATAGTACATTTAGATCCAGAAAGTGTTCCACCATTAGGGCAACTATATGCTCCTGTTCCTTGATGTGGAGTGGCATCATATGTTTTATTACATTTAGAACCACTTAATGTATATCCACTTGGACAAGTATATGTAGTAGTCTTAGTAGCTTCTTTTGTAATTGTACACTTAGTACCACTTAGAGTACCACCACTTGGACAAGTGTAAGATTTAGATGCGTCTTTAGTATCAGTAGTAGTTTTAGTACACTTAGTACCACTCTTAGTATAACCACTTGGGCAACTATAAGAAGCAGTAGCATTTTTAGTATCAGTAGTAGTCTTAGAACATGTTGTACCACTTCTAGAATATCCACTTGGACAACTATAACTTACAGAAGCACTCTTAGTTTCAGTAGTATATTTATAACATGTAGATCCACTTCTTGACCATCCAGATGAACAACTATAATTTGTAGATTTAGATCTTGTATAGTAAATATATTTATACCAAATACCTTTGTTACCACATGGGCTTCCACAAGAAGCACCAGATATAGCACCTTGTAATACTAATTTAGAAGTATCACCAGTATATGATTTACCAGAACTTGTATAATACTTAGTTCCTTGGTTTACCCAACTTCCATAACTTGTGCTAGCTGTAGCAGCTTTAGTGTGTTTAACTGATTTAGAACATGTAGATCCACTTCTAGAATATCCAGATGGACAACTATAAGTAGCAGTAGCGCTCTTAGTATCAGTAGTTTTCTTAGTACACTTAGTACCACTCTTAGTATAACCACTTGGACAACTATAACTTACAGAAGCATCTATAGTTGAAGTATTTGATTTAGTACATTTGCTTCCACTTAATGTATATCCAGAAGGACAACTATATTTAGCTGTAGCATCATATACTTTATAACAACTAGTACCATTCTTAGTATATCCAGAAGGACAAGTATAAGTAGTATTAGCAGTTGCATTTTGAGTTATTGTACACTTAGTACCACTTAGAGTACCACCATTATCACAAGTATAAGATGTTCCTCCAGGAGTATAAGTAGCATCATATGTCTTAGTACACTTAGTACCACTTAATGTATAACCAGTAGGACAAGTATAAGTAGTTTGTCCAGTTTTTTCAGTAGCATCAGTATACTTAATACAATATGAACCATTTAATGTATAACCAGTAGGACAAGTATAGTCTTTACCAGTTTGAGTTTTAATAGCTTCAGTATAAACTTTCTTATCTTCACCTTGTCCGATCTTAGCGTCAACAGTAACAACTTGATCTGGAGTATAGTGAGGAGTAGCGTCTATAGTAGCACCTGTTGTATTTTTATAACACTTAGAACCATCTCTAGTATATCCAGCAGGACAAGTATAAACAGTCTTAGTACTTACAACAGCTTTTCTATGTTGATAATAAGTTACAGTAGTTGTAAACTTACCATCTTTAACATCATAATTACTATAATCAGTGTTATCTACTTCTGTAGCACCAGAATTTGATGAAATAGTACCTTCACCATTATTATCAGTAGATTCACCATTTGTACTACCATTATTACCATTTGAACCGTCGTTTGTAATAGAAGCACCGTTAACAGCACCAGTATTATTTTGAGCAACAGTATTATTATTAGTATTATTATTTAATACAGTAGTACAAGTACCATTTGAACATACAGTTGTACATCCAATAGTTTCAAGGATATAATCCTTAGTTTCTCCACAGTTAAGTACAACTTTTAAAGTATACTCACTGTCTGATGATTTAGTAACTTCAACTTTTGAAGAACTTTCATCACATGTTTTACCATTTTTATCAGTAAAACGAATTAGTAAATGGTTATCAACCATTTCTTTAAGAGTCATTGATGTTTGTTCACCAACACTCTTTGGTAATCTATCAACAGTATAATAATTTCTAGCTGATTCTCTCATTGTATTAACATTATCTCTATATACACTGTCATAGAATACACTCATGTTTGGTCTTGGGAAGATCCATACTAGTAATAAAATAAATAGAATTAATAGAATGATTTTTACTAATACGTCTTTCCAATTGATCCCTACTTTGTAGGTCACATTATTTTCTTCGTACATGTCATTTTCCTCCTTCTATTATTTTGTTTTCTTTAATGAATTCCCATGATTCATTGCGTAATTGTTTTGTGCCATTCCTTCCATGTCACCTTGAATTCTTTGAGCGAATGTTTGACCATCCATTAATACTGCGTTATCGATACCCCATTCATATTCGCATCCAGTGTTAATCCATGCATTCATTTCATCATAAGTTACAATGTCAGGATTAATGATTGCGTTACCATTTTCATCAACACCATCAGTATTATATTTGTTATATACTTCCCAAGTAGTATCTACTTGATCAATAACTTCGTCAAATTCATTTCTAATTTCATAATGGTTAGCCATTATTAATTGGAACTCAGTAGTAATAAGTAATGCACTTGAATGGTTAGCTAAAACTTGTTCACTTGTGAAATGATAAGTGATTCCTTCTTTAGCACTCTTACCATCATATAATGTAATAGTGCAACCATTACCCTTCATTAAGTCAGCCATTACTTGACCAACTTCTCTATAAATTCTATTGATTTCTTCTCTATCAGTAGTTGAATAGATTTCAACACGTTTTTGTTCAAACCATTGAACTAATGGATATACACCATTTTCTCCGTAAGCAGCGAATGCTTCACCGAATACTGGATGATCTAAATTATTTTCAGTATCAATAAATTGAAGAGCTTCATCAGTACCAGCAGCATAAGCAACATGCCAACCATATTGTTCATTATTAATTGGAGAAATTAATAGATTTAATAAATCTAAATATAAAACATCAATTTCTTCCATTGTTTCTGGAGTATATACACCATTCGCAAATTTGATTAACTTATACACTTCATCAACAGTCCAAGGAACAGTTGTTTCTGGATTAACAACGTGTAGCATACCAGCTGAATTTAATCTATCAACTAATTCTTGAGCTCTTGCTTCAACCAATGCATCATCTTCAACATTACCAAGATCAACAATGTATTGTTCATTTGCATAATCTTCTTGTGTTTCTTCAACCTTTGATTCTTCAGTAGCGCTTGGAGTTTCTTCTACAACTGCAGTTTCATCATTCTCTGGTTTATCACCAATTGTTTCAGTAACTGCTGGTTGACTACCAGTTACATCAGCACCAGTTCTATTAAAATCTTTAGAGCATCCTTTTAAACCCCAGATACTAGCAGCAGCTATTGCAACTACTAAAACACCTGTAGCAATTTTTACTCCTAGACCTTTTTTCTTTTCTGGAACTTCTTCTTGCGGTGCTTGTTTTTCTTCTCTTTCGAATTCTTTTAATGACTCTTCAACTTCTACAGCTCTAGCAACTTCAGCAGCTTTTTCTTCAGCAGCTAAGATGATTTTGTCACGAGCTTCAGTAAGTCGATTAAGTTTTTCAGCGTAAACTTTGCGGTTAATTTTTTCAGCTTCACGTTCTTTGAATAACATAAAACGTAATCTAGTATAAGCATCGTTTACTTCTTCAAGAGTAGCATCTTCATTTAATCCTAATAATTCGTAATATTTTTTCATACTAAAATCCCCCTTTAAAAACACTTTCTCCTTTGTTAATTGGTTATACTACTACTTTAGCCTCTAGTTGTCAACTTTATCCTTATATATATATAAGCAATAATTTTTTTAACCAAATAACTTAACAAATACAACTTCTTACCCCTGTTGTCGAAAAAATTATAGCACCCCCAAAAATATGCGTCAAATTTTGCTCAAAATTTACAAAAAAACATTGAAATTTTGCTAAAAAAACAGCAATTATGCTATAATTTTAATACCCATGGGGCAGATTTGGCTTCGACAGGGTACCTTTGAGTATGACTGCAAGTGGTAGGAATACCTAAAATTCACAATTAAAATTAAATGACGAAACTGATTATAGTTTCGCTTCTAATCTAGTTTTTGCCTAATATAAGGCGTTAGAAGCACTCTTACCTAATTTTATCTATAGGTTAGGATAAGGGTTAATAAATATAGAGTATATTATTATATTTTCTAAGGTATAATAACGAACTTTGACTTAGGATCGCTGGGATAGTAGGTACGTTATAGCCGGCTACCTGGTTAAATAATAAATCTAACTAAACTTGTAGATGTTGTATAGCAAAGTATCTTGGACACGGGTTCAAATCCCGTCTGCTCCACCATTTATGAAAAATAAGAGCTCAAAGGCTCTTTTTTTGATATAATTAAGACAGATAGGAGATAAATATGAAAAAAAGAACAATTATACTATTATTAGCAGTTTTAGTGTTATTTGGCTGCAAAAACACCAAAAAAAGTGATTATAAGCTTCAAGTAATTGAATCAGACTGGTCAGGTTGGACAGAAAACTATACTCCAGAAAAGATAACAAACGAGTTTGAAATTGAATTAGATAAGGAATATACCCTTAAAAAGACTAAAATGACCTTTAAAGTAGTAGAAATAAACAAAGACAACATTGTAATAGAAACATCAGAAGTTTTATCTGACAACGAAGAAGGTATTGATTTAAATGCCGATAAAAAGAAATTTACAATAACAACAAAAGAAACTAAATTAGAAACTCCAACAATGGATGCTGGAGATATATACTATTTTCAATTAATAAAATAAAAAAATACCGAAATCTCGGTATTTTTTATTGTATACTTGGATCAATTAATATCTTGATAGCATTATCATCGCCAGAAGTAAGTCTTTCAAAAGCGTTTTGTACACCATCAAGTCCTACAATATCATCTACAAATTTAAGAGTATCCATCTTTCTTTCAGACATTAATTCAATACATTCTCTAAATTCTTTTTCTGTATAACCAATAGCCCCTAATAAAACCATTTCTTTTGTAACTACTAATATAGAAGGAATTGTAATACTATCCATAGAGACTCCAACTAAAACCATAGTTCCATGTTGTTTACTAGCCATAATACCACTAGTAACAGCAGGACTATTACCACAGCAATCAAATACATAATCATATCCCTCTGGGCATTCTTTTCTAACGTTTTGTTGGAAATTCTCATCTAGAGCATAGAAAAATTCATCAGCCATACCTAATCTTACGGCTTTTTCTCCTCTTTTAACATTTGCTTCAGAAACAGCAACATAAGCTGCGCCATTCATTTTAGCAAACATTGCAGTTAATTGACCTATTATTCCAGCACCAATTACTAAAACTTTACTTCCAATTTTAATATTAGCTAAATCAACAGCATGCAATGCAACAGCACTTGGTTCAACCATTGCAACTTCTGCATCAGTAATATTACTAGGTACTTTAATTACCAAATCAGGTCTAACGCTAGTTTTTTCAGCATAAGCACCAGGATTCGTTAAAGATAAACCAACAGCTTTATCCCATGTTTTAGCACAATACTGTGGATTTCCAGTTTTACACGCTTCACACTCTCCGCAAGGGGAAATTGGTAATCCAGTAACCCTGTCTCCGACCTTTAAATCACTACGACTACCTGGGTTAGTAACCACTCCACAGAACTCATGTCCCATAACTAATCCTTTTGGCATTCCTAAATCCCAATAGTGAATATCAGAACCACAAATACCACATTTTTTTACATCGATTAAAACGCTACCATCTTTAGATCTAGGAGCATCTATAGAAGTAGGTACTAATTTTCTTTTATCATTAATTGCAACACATTTCATAATAACACTCCTCTTATTCTAAATAATTATAACATTATTGCTTAAAAAAGTGTATAATTTAGTTATGCCGACTTAGCACAGTGGTAGTGCAACGCCCTCGTAACGCGTAGGTCGCTGGTTCAAATCCGGCAGTCGGCACCATTTTTTATGTCTTATTTTGTAAACTAAACATATAAAAATAGACAAATGAATGTAATATATGTTATATTAAAAATGTCTTAAGGGACACATTATGCCGAGATAGTGGCAACGTTAGAACATACTCTTTGTTTGAGTAAGATGGCTTGTTTGACTCAGCCTCTCGGCACCATTTGAATATTAAAAGACCAAAAGGTCTTTTTTTTATGAAAAAAACGCCTTTTTTTAATGCATTATCCAAAAATATTTGTTATAATTCATATATAGACTAGGAGACGGAAATTATGGATACAAAAGAAAAAGTACAATTTTATATAGTTTCTTTAGACAACGGTATTCGTGAAGAAGAACCCGTTACCATCACGACTTTTAATAGTTTCCAAGATGGCTCTGAGTTAGTTCAATTGAATAACAATGTTTTTGGTGTGTATAAATCAAACAGTTTAGACACTAAAACAATGCATATAGATGATTTTGATATCATTAAATCTGATATCGCTGAATTATTAGACATAGATCATGAAGAAGTAAAAAGAATAGTATCAGAGGAACAAAATGTTGGCGTATTTACTCCACTTAATTACAGTAAAGATATTGAAACACGTATTTCAGCTACTACTGTACTTAAACATATTGTTGAATATGTTAACAAAGGATTATTACCTGAAGAAGACTCTCTATGGATTTCTAAAGTATTACAATATACTACATCAAAAGGTAATTCTCTAAAAGATTCAAGCTCTGTAGAAGAAGTAATAAGACTAGGAAGTTATTCTTTATTAAAAGAAATAGAACTACAAGCTGGAAAACCATTAGATAACAAATACAAAATAGCGATTGAAAAGAATTACTTAAGAATGATTCTATTTGATTTAATTATAGGAAGAAAATATAGAGGACTAGATTACTATTTAATAAGTAAGTTAACTGATCAAAAGAAACCATTATGGACAGATGCTTACTTTGGACCAATATCTATCTCTAATTCAGTAGAAAAAGATGAATTAGTAAATGATAATGAATACATGTTAAATAACAAAATTGTTGATAGAGAAGTATTATTGCAAGTATTATTTACTAAGCATTATAAAGAAATTCATAAAGTAACAGAAGCTTTAAGTGATGCTAAAAGAATCTATTTAGATGCAATCAGTAGAATAATTTATAATAATACTGATTTAGATAAAGCATCTGTACTTGAAACTCAAATAATCGATAATATTGAGAAGATAGTAAAACTACAAAAAGTAGAAGAGGATAAAAAGGATAAAGAACATAAAGTTAATAAAGTAGAAAAAACAATGGCTACACAAAGTTTAAATGTACGTGTAACTACTAAATTAGACTTAATTCAAAAGAAATATCCGATTAATCCAAAAGATCATCCTGAACTAAGAAAGAAGAAGAAAACTACTAAAAAAGATGAAAAATTAAAACTAGTAGTTGAAAAAGAAACTAACAACAAAGGATTTGTAGCATTATCAATTATCATTTCAATTGTTGGACTATTATGTGGATTAGGAATTGGTATTGCAATTATTCTATTAAAATAAGGAACTAGTAATAGTTCCTTTTTATTGAATTTATATACAAAATATCATAAAATATAGATATATTGAGGGTGGTTTCGGTGTTAAAAGAGAAACTAATTATATCTAAAAAAATAAACAGAATAAGTTTAATAATTATCTTTTTTCTTTTAGTAAGCAATATTATACTAATAAATACTCACAGTCTTAATAACACACCAACTGAAGTAGAGGAAATAGTATACTTTAAACCTACAAAAGAAAAATATAAAGAAAGTAATAAATACTATGCTGAAATAGGTTTTAAAAAATTTAAAAAACTATTTAAAGCCAAAACAGTAACAACTATTGCTGTTATTGATTCAAAATCAAACGTTTCACAATCTTTTATAAAGATGATTAATAAAATGGCTTATTATAAAAGTACTAAAATATATGTTATTAGATTGAATAAACTAACAACTAAACAAGAAGTTGAATTCTATAATCTAAATGAAAAACTATCAAAACTAGAATCAAACTATATAATTACTGTAAGTAAAGGTAAAATAATATCTACAACAACATTTGATGAAGAAAATATAAACTTAATAGAGAAAGAACTGGGTGAATAAAAATGGGTAAAGTATATGATCAAGTATGTATGTTTAAAGCGAAATATCCAGGTGCAATTACTTGGTGGAGACTTAAAAAACACTCTCGTGTCGTAGAAAACAATCTAATGGTAGATGAAGAACCACTATTTTCTTTTGCTGGCCAAAGAAACGACAATATGTTAGATTGGTTCTCAACTAGTGTTTGTACTATAACTAATAAACGAATAGTTATTGGTTGCGATCATATCATTACGGGTTATACCTTATTATCAATAACACCTGATATGTTTAATGATCTAACAGTTTATAAAGGTATTATCTTTGGTAAAATAACTATTGATACAATAAAAGAAGAAGTAGTATTTACTAACCTAGATAAAAGATCGTTACCAGAAATTCAAAGCGCTATTTCCATGAATATGATGGAACAGAAAAAAGAATATGCAATAATGCAAAGAAATAATAAATAACGGAGAGAAAAATGAAAAGAAAATATAAGCTAAAAAAGAAAGCCTTTATAGTACTTATATTAATCATTCTTATAGTAATATTTCTAATCTCAGTATTAATATCTCATATAAAAAATAAATCTTACAGTCTTGAATATAATATAGATGACTATAAAGTAAATGAAAATTATGATTCTGCGAAAGAATTATACTATTATGAGATTACCTATAACAAAGTAGAATATAACTTTATATATAATAGTAAATATTTAAAAGAGAAAAAATTAATAAAAGGAATTTCTTCAAAAGAAGAAAATGATTTAACATGTCTATATATCGAAAGTAACTATATAAATACTAATCCATTATGTAGTAATGATAAAGAAGTAGTTTACTATCAAATAAACAGAACAGAAGAAGAAAAAGAACCTAAAAATATAGCTAATTATAACATTTATAATGATGTAGATAATATCTATTTATGGACTTATAAAAACTTATCTTATATAAAAAATGATGAATTAAAAAATATTAAACTATTTAAAAAAGATATTTATGATATAAACTTAGCATATAAAATAAATGAATATATTATGATTCCTGACTATGAACAAAACTATTCATTCGATAAAATGTATGTAATTAATTTAACTAATAACAAAGTAGACACTTGGAAATTAGAATATGATATATCATTTGATAGTACAGTTTTAGGTAGTTATGATAAATCTGTTTTCATACTTGATAAGAAAAATGAAATAGAATATGAATTAGTACCACATAAACAAAAAATGCGTATTGTAGGAACTTCATCTAAAAACGGAGTAGTTTATGTAAATGGCGAAGTTAAAAAAGCTACTATAAAAGAATTAATTAATAAAAACAAAGAATTTGTTAGTAATAATAATTATCACTACTCAATTGAAAAAGATGGTCTTTATTTAACATATCTAGATAGTAATATAAAAACAAAAGTATCAAATCTAGAAATAACAAGCATTATATCGGTTGATAATGATGAAATATACTACTTAGTTAAAGATGTTTTATATAGTTTTAACCTAAAAGATGGTGAAAAAAAACTAATAGAATATAGTGATTGGGAATTTAATCATAACAATTTAATATTTATTAAATAAAAGAATTATTTTAAAATAATTCTTTTTTTATATGATATAATAAATAAAGAATAGGAGGGAAGCAGAATATGATAATTAAAAACCCGATAAACTTTCTTGCAAAACACTATCGAATAATAACATTAATAATGCTGCTTCCTATGGTTTATCTATCATTTAAATATAGAGATATAGCAGTATTCTTTAGAGCATTTGTTAGAGACGGATATAAAACAATTGAAACTAATTTTGCTGATACCTACGTTACATCATTAATGTTTGGTGCATTAGCATTAATGGTTCTTTTTAATGCCTTAATGTATATAATGCTCACTACCAAAAAAAAGGGTGGTTTATTCTATGGAATTAGTGCAATTATCTATATTGTTGAAATAATCTTAGCTTTATTATTCCACGGAAGTATGAGTGGAATAAAAGGTTTAGATGCTACATTTGCTAACTTCGTAAGAGATATGGCTAATATTGCTGTTTTACCAAACTATGCGTTAATTATTATAAACTTAGCTATAGGTTTAGGATTTAATATTAAAACACTTAGATTTGAAAAAAGATCGCTTATATCGCTTGATGATGAAGAAGAAATAGAAATCAAGATCAATTCGGAAGGAAACACAGCAAAGAAAAGCTTAGTTCATTTAATAAGAGAATTAAAATATTATGTTTTAGAAAACAAATTTGTTTTCTCTGTCATAGGAGTTGTAGCAGGAGCTGCCATTCTTATAGGTTTATTCATTAACTTTAGAGTAAACAATAGGGTATACACATATAATCAAGAAGTATCATCAAAAACATTTAATATTGCCCTAAAAGAAAGCTATATAACCAACGTTGACTACAGAGGTAATGTAATAGCGGAAGACACTTACTTCTTAGCCGTAAAAATAGGTTTATATAATAAATCAATGGATACAACAATAGATACATCAGTATTTAGAATATCAGTTGGTAATACAACTATTCTTCCAACATATGATAGAGCTTCAAGATTCCTAGACATTGGAAAACCATATGAAGGTCAAGTAATCAGATACAAAGAAGAAGATGATTACGTATTTGTATATAAATTAACTAAAAAACAAATCAAAGGTACTTATAAACTTAAAATACTTAATAATTTAAAAGCAGAAAATGGCAAGTTAAAATCTTCATATAAAGTTATTAATGTTAAACCTAAAAACGTAACAAAAGAAATTGATTTAGGTAAAACAAAAGTTGGAAAAGAGATAAAACTATCAGATACCACGCTTGGTAACACAACCTTTAATATCAAAAACTATAAAATATTAGATTCATATCAATATGATACAAAGACTTGTGATGAATATGGTTGTAAATACTATACTCAAAGCGTTGTACCATCCGTAGGTAAAGTCTTAATGGTAATTGATGATGAAATCAAATATGATGAAAAATCCTCATATTATAAGAATAGTTATAAAGATTTCTATGGCGACTTTGTTAGTTTAAGAATTAAGCCTCAAAAAATTGGCGACAAGGAAAGACAAATATTCATATCTCCAATGAAAAATGTTACACCAAAAGAAGTAACTGACGTAAAGGTATATGAAGTAGCAAATGATGCTCTTAACGCCGAAAGAATAGATATGCAATTGCATATCAGAAATAATATAATAACAATTAATCTAAAAGGTTAAATATCATTTGACTTTTAAATATAACTGATATAAAATTAAGACATGTCGCAAGACATGCCTACTTGGGGCTTTAGCCAAGCGGTAAGGCAAGGGACTGCAACTCCCTGAGCACCGGTTCGAATCCGGTAGGCCCCTCCATTATTTAAATAAAAACTAACCTTGAAAGGTTAGTTTTTTTATTATCTCTTTTTTAAACTAGGAATATCTTCACTATCTAAATCCTTCTTTTTTCCATAACTAAGTGTAAATTTAATAGCAAAGTCATCTCTATAAAATGAACTAGCATATGTATCTTCAGGAGTATAAAGAGAACAAGATACATCGTTTTCTTTCAATAATTCCAATAATTTAGCAAAATCTAAATAGATTTCTCCATAATGATTAATAGTTTCTCTATGTAAGAATCCAACGAAATAAGTTCTTTCTTCAGTGCTATCTACATAGCTGTATACAGCAAGAATTTTATCTTTGTACTTCATTATATAGTCTTCAAAAGATAAATCTCCTACCTTTGGTAATTCATCCCAACCATCCTCATATACAAGGGCAAGTGTAATTACCTCCTCAGCTTCGCCATTATTTCTATAAGATTTAGTTATTAAATCAGTTACATGTTTTTCTACAAATTTTTCTGTATTCAAATCTCTACTATCATACAAAACTAAATTATCATAATCACGAATTAGACCACCATTACCATGAAAGTATTTTGGTGAAATGGAAATATAATATTTATCTTCAAACTCTTTTATTCTCTTCGCTATCATTTCAATTTGTTCTTTATAAGTCATTCTAAATCCCCCCATATGCATGAAGTATAATAACATAATAAAACATGAAGTCAATAAAAAACTCGGATTATTCCGAGTTTATTACTGCGCTTTTGTAATTGTAGCTCTACTTAATTCTAAGTATTGACCGCTTTTTAAGTTAATGTTTGCTTTACCATTGAAGTTATCATTATCAACAATATCATTATCGCTAACTGGACCTGTAAGAATTGACCAATAACCACTACCAATACTTTCTACTACGTATTTTCCTGGTTCTATATCTACACCAACCTTATACATACCAGACTGATTCCAATCTATTTTGTCATTTAGTATTTCATACAATTCTTTAGCGCCCTTAACACCTAATCTCTCAAAAGCAGTAACATTTACAAGTACACCATCTGTTTCAAGATTACCAACAGCGTGAACCTTGACATAACCAAAACTATCAAAGTTTTCGTTATCTACGATATTACCAGCATCATCTTTTTCACAATAATAAGATCCACTACCTTCAATTTTTATGAAAGCATATTCTCCAGCAGGGACATCTCCTTTAATATAATCACCTGTATCAATAACTAATTTTTCACTTACCAAATCATTAAGAGCAAGAATCATTTGATTCTTTGCTTTTGAACCAGAAGAACTATTGCTACTTTCTTCCGCGTTACTATCCCCATCATCACTCTTTTGTAAGTCTTTTTCAGCTTTTGATTTACTATCATAGAATTTTATATCTTTGATTTTAATGTAACTAGATCCAATAATATAATTTCCTTTTATAGTCTCGTCATCTGCATCACTAAATTTAATGGTTATTTCTTCATCATCATATTCATACTTACAAGGAGTATCATATTCATTACCACCTAATTCACAACTACCATCCTTATTAAATTCAAAATAAATGATTTCATCATCACTAGCAGCATACCATTTTCCGACAAATGGATTTTTTTCTTTTTTAGAAACTCTAGTATCATCATCGTCATCGTCACTATCAGCATCTTTTAAAGCAATAAATAATATAAGACCAGTTGCAATGACAATAACTAATAAAATAGACCAAAACCACCATTGTTTAAAAATACTCTTTTTTTTCATATAGAACTCCTCTCAATTATATCTATAAAAATAATACCACAACAAAAGCAAAAATTATAGATGATAAAAACTTAAAAAAAGTGTCAATTGTGGATATGTGTGGGATTTGTTCAAAAACAGTGTGGACCTAAATATCTTATATAAGCCTTGACTTATTTATATAATTTACTGAGTCGAGAGGTGAATTCTATGGAAATAGTAGTACAAAAATTTGGTGGTTCTTCCGTAGCAGATAACGAAAAACTTCATAAGGTATGCGAAAGAATCTTAGAAGAAAAGAATAATAATAAATCAGTTGTAGTAGTTGTATCTGCACAAGGTAAAACTACAGATAACTTAATAGAACAAGAAAAAACAATTACACCAAATGCTAGCAATAGAGAACACGATATGTTAGTAACAGTTGGTGAACAAATAACAATAGCTAAACTAGCTATGATGTTACAAAGTATGGGGTATAAAGCTAAATCATTCTTAGGATGGCAAGTACCAATTATTACTAATTCTAACTTTAGTGATGCTGATATTGAAGAAATTAAAACTCAAAAAATATTAAATGAACTAGAGAAAGATACTATTGTAATAGTAGCTGGCTTCCAAGGTGTTGATAGAAATAATGAAATAACAACAATTGGTAGAGGTGGATCAGACACAACAGCAATAGCATTATCTATAGCGTTAAATGCTGAAAAATGCGAACTATTTAAAGATGTAGATGGTATCTACTCAGGAGATCCATATAAAGATAGTAAGGTTATTAAATATGACAGAATAACATACGACAAGATGTTAGAACTATCACATAATGGAGCTAAAGTATTACATGATAAATGTATTGAAATGGCAAAAGATAATTTATTACAAATAATTGTTAAATCAACATTTATAGATAACTGTCAAGGCACAGTAGTGGAGGGATATTAAAAAATGATAAGAATTGGTGTTTTAGGTTATGGAAACCTAGGAAAAGGCGTTGAATTAGCTATAGGGAATAATGATGATATGGAACTAGTAGCAATATTTACTAGAAGGGATCCAGAAAGCATTAAAACAATAAAAGATACAAAAGTAGTATCAGTTAATGAAATAGAAGATTATAAAGATAAGATTGATGTATTAATTATTTGTGGAGGATCAGCTACTGATTTACCAGTACAAACTCCAAAATATGCAAAAATGTTCAATGTTATCGATTCATTTGATACACATGCTAAAATCTTTGAACATTTTAATAATGTAGAAGCTTCAGCTACAGAAACTAATCACGTAGCATTAATATCATGTGGTTGGGATCCAGGAGCATTCTCTCTTAATAGATTAATGGCAGAAAACTTTCTACCAGTTGGTAATACATATACATTCTGGGGAACTGGAGTATCTCAAGGACACTCAGATGCTATAAGAAGAATTGAAGGAGTTAAAAACGCTATTCAATATACTGTTCCAGTAGATAGTGCAATGGAAAGAGTTAGAAATGGTGAAAATCCAGAACTAACTACTAGAGAAAAACATACTAGAGAATGTTATGTTGTATTAGAAGAGGGAGCAGATCCAGAAAAAGTAGAGCAAGAAATAAAAACAATGCCTAATTACTTTGATGAATATGATACAACAGTACATTTTATATCTGAAGAAGAATTAAAAAAGAATCATTCAAAAATGCCACATGGCGGATTTGTAATTAGAAGTGGTAAAACTGGATTAAATAATGAAACTAATCAAATAATTGAATATTCATTAAAACTAGAATCAAATCCGGAATTTACTTCAAGTATATTAGTAAGCTATGCTAGAGCTATTTATAGACTAGCAAAGAAAAAAGAATATGGTTGCAAGACAGTATTTGATATTGCACCAGCATTACTTACAAGATACTCAAAAGAAGATTTATTAAAACACATGTTATAAAAAGGGGGATTACAATGAAAAAGACTATATTTAAAGGCTGTGGAACAGCAATCATTACACCATTCACTGAAGATGGGGTTAACTTTGAAGAATTCAAGAAAATGATTGAATTCCAAATTGAAAACAATGTAGATGCTATCATCGTTTGTGGTACAACTGGTGAATCATCTACAATGACAGTAGAAGAAAGAAAAGAAACTATTAAATGTGCTATTGAAACAGTTAACGGTAGAATACCAGTTATAGCTGGTACAGGATCTAACTGTACAGCTTCTGCAATCGAAATGTCTAAATGGGCTGAAGAAGCTGGAGCAGATGCCGTATTATTAGTTACACCATATTACAATAAAACTACTCAAGAAGGCTTAATAGCACATTATACTGCTATAGCAAAAGAAATTACTATTCCAGTAATACTTTATAATGTTCCATCAAGAACAGGTCTAAATATCGCACCTAAAACTTGTTTAGAACTATCTAAAGTAAAAAATATTGTAGCTATAAAAGAAGCTAGTGGTAATTTATCTCAAATAGCAGAAATAGCTAGTCTTTGTGGTGACAACTTAGCAATCTATTCTGGTAACGATGATCAAATCGTACCAATCCTATCATTAGGTGGTATTGGTGTTATCTCAGTACTATCTCATTTAGTGCCTAATGATGTTCATACTATGGTTATATCATTCTTAGATGGTGATACTAAAACAGCTACTAAATTACAATTAGATACATTAAATCTAACTAAAGCATTATTTAGTGAAGTAAATCCAATTCCAGTTAAAGCAGCTTGCAATATGATGGGCTTTAATGTTGGTATTCCAAGATTACCATTAATAGAAATGTCTAAAGAGGGACAAAAGAATTTAAAAGCAGAAATGAAAAAATACGGAGTAATTAAATAATGATAAAAGTATTAATAAATGGCATTAATGGTAAGATGGGTCAAGTATTATTAAATGAAATTAATAATACAGATAACATGGAAGTAGTAGCAGGTATATCTAGAAATGAGGATCCAGAAACTATTAAAGAAAAAATAGATGTAATAATTGACTTTTCCAAACCAGAAGGAACATTTAAAATCTTAGAATATGCTAAGAAAAAGGTTATTCCAGTTGTAATAGCAACTACAGGTTTTACTAAAGAAGAACAAGATAAAATATTAGAGTATTCAAAAGAAATACCAATATTTCAATCTAGTAATATGTCATTCGAAATAAATATAATGTGTGACATGGTAGCTAAATTGGCAAAACAACTAACTAATTCAGACATTGAAATAGTAGAAACACATCACCGAAACAAAATAGATGCTCCATCTGGAACAGCACTAATGTTAGCTAATAGCATTAATGAAGCAAAGAACAACGAAATGGATTATATGTATGATAGACACTCAGTAAGACAAAAAAGAAATGATAATGAAATAGGTATTTCATCTATCCGTGGTGGTACTGAAGTGGGAAAACACACTGTTTATTTCTTTGGTGATAATGAATCATTTGAAATAACTCATACAGTTAATTCAAGAAGTATTTTTGCTAAAGGATCTATTAAAGCAGCAGAATTCTTAATAGACAAGAAAAATGGATTCTATGATATGAAAGATTTAATAAAGGAGAATTAAAATGAAAAAAACAAAACTAGCTCTAGTAGGAGCAACTGGTTTAGTTGGTAGAACAGCTCTTAAAGTATTAGAAGAAAAAAATCTTCCTATAGATGAATATATCTTCCTTGCTTCTGCTAAATCAGCAGGTTCTAAAATAGAATTACTAGGAAAAGAATATACAGTTCAAGAATTAAATGAGGATTCATTTAATGATAATATTGACTATGCTATCTTCTGTGCAGGTGGTGAAGTATCTAAAAAATATGCCCCAATTGCTGCATCTAAAGGAACTATTGTAATAGATAATAGTAGTGCATTTAGAATGGATAAAGATGTTCCATTAGTAGTACCAGAAGTTAATAGTGAAGATATTAAAGATAATCATGGTATTATTGCTAATCCTAACTGCTCAACAATTCAAGCAGTAGTAGCACTAAAACCATTAGATGAC
>JAEEGL016240610.1_pt1 | contig 34062 bp, 51 predicted proteins | sample 9134231 | NCBI WGS metagenome assembly JAEEGL01 (sample SAMN16246548, study PRJNA631951) | gut metagenome | biome: gut microbiome; feature: rumen; material: fiber-attached | host: Bos | place: Iran: Karaj | collected 2018-10 | reverse complement strand
GAATTATAGTATGTACCAGTTTTATCACCCTTTCTTAACTCTAAAAGTGGATTAATACGTTTGCTGTCAGAATAACTAATTCTTAATGCTACAATATTTCGTACTCTTGGTACTTGTTTTACCGTTTCTCCATCTATTTCAAATTCTATCATAGAAGTAGTTTCACGTACATCTACTCTTATGCAATTTAATATTATTGGATTTTCTTTTATTATAGTATCTAATTTCTTTATCAAAGGAATATAATACTCATTGTATTTTTCGTTTCCCTTTGCAGTAACAAGATTAGTACGGTAATTCTCTGTAGAAGTTTCTACAAGGTCTTCAAATATCTTTAACAAAAGATTGTTCGTATCTTTGTTTAAATCAGGAAAACTATAAGTTGACATATCAGTGTCATATATAAAGTTTCCACCAGAAAGACATCTGTATATTACTTTTCCTTTATTGTCAAATGAAAATATTTTGGCAATTTCTTTTGTCATATAAGCTACACCAGTAAGTGATCTTGTTTCTGCTTTAAAATCTTTGCTGTTAAGGTCAAGATAGCAATCACCGGAAATTTCTGCAAATAAATGAAACTTTTCAAATTCTATATTTGATTTTAAAATCATTTCATACAAATACTTGTTGGAAGAAGAACGGTTTTTATCATAATCTGCAACAACACACTTTTTAAAGTATTCACCAAGACGTTTTTTCATTATACCTGCATTTCCATAAGAAAAAAACTTCCAAGGTCGGACAGTAAAATATGCAGGAGAATCATTTTCTGAATAATTATCCTTTTTATTTGGTACAACATTTATATTAAGAGCCAATTCTTCATTCTTAAAAGAAGGTATAACTTCATAATTTGTAGGAAAATCTTTATTAGCAAACGTACTAAAAATTGATTCTACTGCTACTTTAAATTCTCTATACAATATATGACATGCCATATTCAATTCATCATGCATATCAAAATGAAAATAATTTCTATAAGATTCCTTTCCTATGTCAACATATGTATTGAATAGTTTATATGCTTCACCGTAAATAATATTTTTCGACAAAGAAGCAACTAATTCTCCTCCGTCTTTTTTGTTTTCTCTACTTTTTTTCACCTTCTCAGGATTCTTAAAATATCCTTCTGTTATGTATTTGATTTTCATTATTCTATATCATTGTTTTGCTTACTGTTATTGACAGGAAGATATCCTGGATATTTCTTTAACTTTATAAGAGCTTCTCCGTTATTTTCAAATGAAAATATATTTCCTATAGTTTTAATTATTCGGTCATTATACAGGTCAATAAGTCGTTCTGTTTGTACTACACTAGGATCATTATTTCGAGGGTCAAAAACATAAGAAATCTTTACATCAAAGTTTCCACCAGGAAACATATGAATAGGATTTAATACAATTTTATATTCTTTCAATATTTTTGTATCTTCTGTTTCTACAATCATATTGAGATAACACTTAAACCAAACATTATATTCATTTGCTAAATATTCCAATGTTAAAGTAGGATTAGTCTCAGAATTTGTTTCTCTTGATAATCTTTTAGCTATCTCCCTTGCCGTAACATTTCCGTACAGCCAAACAGTATCAGAATCAAGTGCTTTGTGCTTTGGAGTATAATTTTTGCCGTAAGTAAGATCTACTGTAATTGTCTTTTTTGAGACATCTGCTGTAAAATTAAATTGCATATCCTTTGTCCACTCTAGATCCCACAGCTTTTGTGACCCCATATTAGTCCATTTAGAAAAAAGAATGTCTTCAGTAAATCCATAAAACTCAAGCAAATCAATATTTGATAAAGTACTATATGAATTCTTTACTAATGTATTATTAAAAGCATCAACTACTTTCTTGCCAAGAATAGCTTTAGAAAGTTTTGTTACTCTTTCTACTGCATCTTTTCCTTTTCTTTTTTCAACTCTATCTTTGACAGATCCAAAATAATTCTCTTTAATTAGCTTAACTTTCATGTCTTCACTGAAATATTTTTAAGTTGTCAGGGTATCTTCTACAAACTTTTTAAGTGTCTGAAAGATATCATATTCTTTGTCATCAGAATAGCATGTCGCAAAGTCATTAGTGCTGAAGAATCTCTCAGGAGAGCGTTGTTTATTTTCACTCAACTGTATGTTATAGAATATTTGTGAATTATCTGAGTTATATATTATACGCAGTTTTCCCTCATCTACCTTGTCACTCATCATCGGCAAAACTTTCAATACACTTTCACTATGGTCACTAACATCAATTGTATACACACTCGAAACATTTGCCCCTTGATATTTGAAACTATTTCCAATACATTCATAACTATACGTTCTTTTATATACTACTCCGATATATGCAAAGCTCTTGATATAGTCTTTTAGTTGATTAAGCTTCGTTTGGTTCTTATAGCGAGTATTCTCAATAATTTCAGATGCAATAATCTCTTCAAAACTTTTATTTCCTGCAAGTCCAATTCCTGTTTCTAATTCTCCAAAATTATTATACTTATCAAATCCTTTAAAATGCAATTCTCCCAAACTTATCTTCTCAGTCAAACTATATTCTATCTGTCTCTGAGATAAAATATCATATTTGACTGGAACACCAAAAACGAATATATCCGTCAATGCATCTAGCGCTTCTTTATATTTGTTTAAGTTGTCTGGTTTTTCTGGGTCAAAGTTATTCATATTCATAAATGAATATGCATGAGTATACCTTTCCTTCAATCTCTCATCATATCCCATCATAGTGCTTAAAGTTATTTCACCGTCAGTCATATTGTTGAACAGATATATCTTTCCCAAAACAATCTTGCTGTTAGAAATAAATTCAACAATAGGATCAGCCTTATAACCACCTTGTATTGTTTGCAATCCCTTCTTTATCTTTTTATCAAGTTTCTTTGATAGCTTGTCTCTATTCAAATAATCAAGATTAAAAGCATTTGAATTATAAATCAAATTAAAAAACAAAGTATGTATGATACTCTCCCGACGGTCAAGCAATCCTTTTCCCCAATCAAAATCAATTGTTATGATATCTGTGCCATCAGCATCCTTTGATAAAGAACATCTGACTACTCTTTGAGCAGGATGTAAGACATAATTATAATTAACATCGCTTATAAAAACAGAATCCTCGCGATTAATAGAAACCGGATCTATTTTTTTCAACAAGACAATTTTCTGAATAATTTCATTCAATGCTTTGTTGATAGTCTTCGCAACCGTCTGAGTAGCAGACTTAACCAAATCTTCTTGACTAGCTCCTGCCCTAGCTTCTATTTTCTTTTTCATCTGCTCTTTATCCTTGAAATAACCCTCATTCAACTTATATTTCTTGATGAATTTCATAAAAATTTTTTAACATTTTTATATTTATTAGCCCATAATAACTTATCAAAACTTAATTTTTACTTAAATTTTCTATAAATTTTTTGGCATTTTTCTGTAATTTTTCTGCATTTTTTCTTAATTTTTTTGAAGCTTTTTCTAACATTTATTCTAGTATAGCTCCTTTAACCTCTATTATATCCAAAAATAAAAAACATATATTCGCTTATAAAAAATATAATCCTCTCCTAGGTCCTCTATTCTTGTAATATAATAATACAAAAATTATATCCTATGATAACCATTTCAAATAATCACTACTTTCCTATATAGGGAATCCTGTGGAAAAATCTTACAAAAATAATAGAAAATCTAGGGAATTTCTGTAATTAATGGATTTTTATTTTGGTCTTGGTGGGCTTTTATTTTGGTCTTAATTTGCTCTTAATTTGCTCTTAATGAGCTAGTGGATCCGATGTCTCTGCAGACAGACCCCCAGGGACTAGTCCCCCACCCTCAGTGCACACTCTCCACTCGCTCGCATTTCTCGTCACACTCAACACTCTTCATTGTGTCATCCACTACACTCTTCATCACTTCGCTCTCGCATTCGCTCTTCACTCTCGAGAGATGAGCACGTTTGCTATAATACATTTAAATGCACATGAAATGCTATGCTCGCTTACTACACTACATCATTATGCATGCATTCCAATGCATCTACTTTGTGTGCAAAGTATGCACACTTTTTATGCATCATATTATGCATGCTATTTAGTGTGCATATGAGTTAGGTAATTTAAAGCATCATGATAGCATATGGAATTGCCTACTCAGGGGTATATACCATATATGGCCTAGGGGTCCCTGGAGGTATATATGTAGTTTATTATAGATAGTGGATAGAAACTTCTGTGCTTTTATGCAGAATTAAATTGATGATATTGAATAGGGAGCCTGGGTGAAGCTATCGTGAGTTTGAAATGTTTAAATGTTTTTTCTTTTAGTAAAACTTCTTGATGTATTTTCATATATGATATGAAATTAAGAGATTTTTGTAACTGATTGGAGGGGAGGAAGAAAAAACGAAATGTTATGGGGGTCCAAAATGATATGAGAATGAAAATAATATATGTTTAAAACTTCTAGGTAAATTAAAAATGTAGTATTATTAGTACAGTAGTATCAATAGAGGTTAGTGGAGGTTATGAGTTATGAAAAGAAAAAAGCATCGGATCCTGGCATAGATGGTTAGAAGCTTTGAGAACAGGAAGCTAAGGATGGGATCCATGCCTAGATCGTTTAAAGTAACTCGGGAATTAACTGATTGAGGGATAATAAAAAAGGGATTTTGAATTTTCAAAATCCCTGGGGGTCCAAAACTATGGTTTAGGTTCTAAAAATTATAGTAATAAGGATAACCTCGGTAAGAAATTTCTAAAGAGTTTCCTGATGCATCTTTATACCATACACAAAATTGGCATAACTCGATTCGTGGATATTCAACAAAGTAGTATTTAGCTGTATTAGGCTCACTACACTTTGTATAACTCTCAAATTCGACTTCACAATATCTACCATTAAAATAAAAATTGTTAAAATTGGTTCCTGCTATTGTATTCGAGTTTGATTTAAAATATCCTGAAGAATAATTTACAGAGTTAAGTTGTGTAGTTTCAAATGATAGGTCTTTATAAACATCAACATTAGTATCTATAAAGTATATACCTCCTGTATCATTCTTCAAATTAACGAGTTTGTTAGTATTATCTACTGGAAGAAATAAAGCAAATCCTACTCGTTGATACAAACCAGATTTATCAGATGGAACTTTTGTGTATCCGCTGATACAATATACAGGCTCAGTAAATCCAAGTTCATCTGTATAATCTGTATCATAATAAAAAATTTCAAATGTCACATCATCTTCTGCAATCTGATATTTTTGGCCGTTAAGCGTTAATGTGTTCGTGAATTCTAACTCATCAGGATTAAAGGGAGTTTCTATTACTTCTTTGGAACAAGAACAGGCTGCAACAAAAAGTGCGGCCAAAACAAAAATCTTTTTCATAACATTTATTTTTTATTAATCAATTACTGTAACCTTATCTGTACTTGGAGTAATAGCGATTCCGCCCCAAGGACCAGTCACCATCATCTGACCGAAATTGTATATCGTTGTTATCGTTCCTTCAAGACCGATAAAATAATTTAAGGTCTCATCTATAGAAGCGCTTGCGATATAATCAATTCTGACTTTCTGTCCAACCTTGTACATGATATTGTTGATTTGTTTTTCTATACAAATATAATAATTAATTTTGATTCCGCAAAATAAAATGTACAAAAGTGTATGAGCAGAATTCCACACGGATCATCCCGATCGGGTATGATGATCCACGTGCTCAGAGATGTAGCTACATCATGCCGGATCGGGACATATGGCATGGAAAACTACTCATAAGATATCTAAGCATAGGATACAAAAACCCAGGTTGTTAGCCTGGGTCAATTGAATATTGTTGTTGTATTAATTTTCAACAGTCACATTGTTTTCGTCAGAGATATATTCGATGAACTTCTCCAGAAATTCGACCTCAACGTCATTAGGGTCAATATCAGCTCCGTCATCGTCAAGCAGATATATCCAGTTCTGCCACACGTAGAATGCATACACATTGGACTTACGAGAAGCAAGCGGGATAGGAGTTTTCAGGAGACAGTCTTCAGATACGTCCTCGTCATGCGGATACTTTTCAGAATACTTTTCAGCGAGAGCAGAGATTTTAGTTTTGATGTCTTCAGGAAGTTCAGACTCCTCTTCTTCATCAGAGACTTCACAGAGGCGGTCGACCTCCTCAATCTCGTCCTCGTCAATCAGAATATCACAGTCGTTACCGAAAACAATAACTTCCTCTTCTTCTAAAGTTTCAAGGACAGATTCGGGGAGAGAGGTGTATTTTTGGCTGTCAGGCCAGGAAATTCTTATGTAACCCATATTTGTTTTTGTTTGTTGTTGATTTGTTTTTCTATACAAATATAATAATTAATTTTGATTCCTCAAAATAAAATGCACATTTTTTCATGAGTTAGTTATCCAGAAAACCCAGGGAGACCCATCCTAGGTAATATGTTCTTTGAGCAAAGGGATCATCCCCACACGATCGGGATTCAGGAGGAAAATCTAACTCATAGACCTTGTTAAGACATAAAAGAAAAAGGAACCGTTAAGGTTCCTTATTCTATATTTTCAAACAATATTTTGATTTTATCAGTTTTGTCTGATGATATCTCAATTTGACTAAGTTTGTATTTAGTATATTGTTCGAGGATTTGTTCAAAGGTGAGACCAAGTTTTTTAAGAGACCTAATCATAGGACGGTTCTTTATATGAGATTTGAATATCTCTTCTACATCAACAAAATGTATTGTTGCAAATTCGTCACTGATTTGATGATCTCTATGACCATTATTATCTGTAAGTTTGCCGCTTGATTCTGATTTGTATATTTTGCCCTTTGTATATGCAACAATACTTGACCAGTCCATTACAACATCCTCAATACAGAGATATAATTTATTTCGTCTGACTGAAACCATTTTCGTTTATTTTTCTATACAAATATAATACTTTTATTTCAACCTGCAAAATAAAAGTGAAATTTTTTCATGAGCAGCTTTTTGCCCGGGATCGACATTCCCTGGAAAACTTTTTCTTTGCTCAAAGCAAGTGGATCCATCCCCCTAGAATTCTAAGGTTTTCTAAAGCCTAACTCATAGAAGGTATTGGCAATACACAAATAAAAAAGGAACTTGACCTAGTCAAATTCCTTTGATATTATTGATTGTTGTTGATTGCAGTCTTATTCTTCGTCTTCTTCGTCCTCTTCCTCATATGCAAGATTCTCTGCAGCCATCCTAAGCCTGTCAGCGAGGCTCTGTATTTTTGAACTAAGTTCAGGATAAGTATAAGCTCCCGTCCGACAACCGCGGACACAGTTTCTGATTTCGTATCCTGCATCATAGATGTCAGACATAACATCCAGAACTTCTTCACATTTGTCTATATTCCAACCGTCTATATTTTGTTTGATTTAATTGTTTTTGTTTTTCTATACAAATATAATACTTTTATTTTAACCTGCAAAATAAAAGTGAAAAAATTTCATGAGTTAGATTTTGCATGGATCGGGATTCCCTGGTAAATTTCTTCCTTTGCTCTGTGCATCGGAGTCCATCATACCGGATCGGGATTCAGAAAGAAAATCTAACTCATAGAGTAAAGGACAAGGCAAGCTAGAAGAAAAACCAGATTCAATGAATTCAAGTGAAAGTACTTTTAAGAAATGCATCTTTACCTAGGAAAAACCTCGATTACCATTCTCACGACAAAATTGCTATATTGATTATCAATTGTTTACAAGAGGTCAAAGTAGATAAATGGAAGTTAACTTCGAAAAATGCATAATTTATTTCAAGTGTTCTTGAACTACTTCTAAGTTTTGCTAACATGATACCAGTTTTGCATGTTTCTGAAAAGTTTCCTTAACTATGACATGCACCCATGATAGTGGGAGGTACCTGTGAGCATGCCTTACTTAGCATAGATCCTACCATGTAAAAGTTTCCACGCTCAGAGATAGGTTATGAAAAATGCTAGGAAGAAAGTAGGCATTTCTTCGAAAGTTTATCATAATAAAAAAGGAACCTTGACTGAGGTTCCTTCGTTGATGTGATATTGTTGATAGTTACTTTGAAAGTTCTTTGACGTTTTTCTTGATAAAGTTACTGACTGATTTTATTCCATCACCAGCTGACTTCAACCCAAGAGCAGTAGAAAACAGAAGGGTATCAGAGGGACGAAGTTTGACTGCGCCAAGACCGACCTTGATTACATACATTCCCTCATCGTCTTTGTTGACCTCAAATTCGTCACCGCCGAAATTGAAAACGTGATTGATAGCTTCTGTTGTAAAGGCTGCATTTGCAGACATCAGAAATTTGCCAGCTGCCTCTTTGCTACCAAGAACGATAGCTCCAGACTTACCTGTGATTGTGTAGACTCCGATGTTCTCAGACAGAGTCATTCCAGTTGAGGGATTGGTAGAGATTTCCTTTGCAGAAAGGGTAAAGGTTGCGAGGACTGCTGCGATAGAGATAAGAATTCGTTTCATGATATTTCTTGTTTTGTTTTTCTATACAAATATAATACTTTTATTTCAACCTGCAAAATAAAAATGAAAAAGTTTTATGAGTAGCCGGTACATCTAGCTATACCTAGGGCATATGGCCGGAAAAGCTGCTCTGCGAAAGAGCCAATTCCCCCATGGATCGGGATTTCTGGGAAAAATCTAACTCACGGACCTCCTGTTAATCACATAACAAAAAAGGATTCCGTAAGGAATCCTTAATTGTATAACGGTTGTTGATGTTTACTTTGCCCAGGTCTGGAATACTTCAAGGACTGTTGACTCTGGAATATCTTCGATTTCATCTTCTGAAAATTCGAACTCCAGTATCTCATAACGAGAATTAAACAGTTCAGCGCAGCTAGTGTAAGGAGTAATATATCCCTGGTCTGCGGCAGCCTCGAGGGCCCAAGAAATTCTGGTTTCTAAACTCTGTCTGTCCATAATATGATTTGTTTAATTGTTATCCGATAATTTCAATCTTGTCAATTTTAGGGTACAAAGTCAGGCCGCCCCACGTACCGACGAGATATATATCTCCCCAAGGATCAGTATTGACCTGTGTAATTACTCCTTCACGACCAGTATAAATATCGCTAGAGTATTTGTCATTCATAAAATTGATTCTGATTCTCTGTCCAACTTTATACATATCAATTGTTGTTTTGTTTTCCTATACAAATATAATAATTAATTCTTAATCCTCAAAATAAAAATGAAAAAATTCTATGAGTTAGATGAGCCGCAAACCCGATCCGGGTTTCCAGATGGAATTTCTGCTCTGCGACATATTTTAAAGAACCATCAACCTTAGGGTTCGGGAAAAACTTAACTCACGACCTTGTCAAACAGGTTGTTGAATCGATTGATTGTTGATTATCAGTTATCAGTAGAAGTTTATGAAATTAGCATTTAAATGCTAGGTAATGCTAGGAAATTCATTCTCACGACAAAAAATGGTATTTGATTATCAAACAGTTACAAATGAAAAGTTTTAAAACTTTGGAAGTAGCATGCATTTTCTTAAAAGTTTTTTCAAAAACTATTGCATCTGTTCTGAATTTCAGAAGTAACCTCGAAAAATGCACAAGTTTTGCTAAGAAGCTTTCAAAGTATTCGAAGTATGCGGTCACCCAGGTCTCCTATTGCACTGTCGTGAGTACAGAACTTTCATGAACCTAGATCATTTCTCTAGTTTCATATTAATACCTAACTCAAAGAATGAAAAACTTAGAAATGCATACATACTTCAAGCATACTTCTAACATTTAAAAAGAAAAAAGAGTTCCGAAGAACTCTTTGATTAAGGAAACAAACTTATTAGTACATTAATTCGATACTGGATTCAGAGAAAGTATATCCTGTACCAGCGGATGAGACACAGTGATAAAGAGGTTCTGCTCTGTCTGAAAAGTGTTCAGGAATGTGTTCGACAATTACATCATCAACAGTCAGACCACCCTTTGATGTAAACAGATTATTCAGAAAAGGATTGACCTTGTTGTATGTGACTTTGTCACCAATTTTGTATTTCGGATTCATATATTACTTACTGATTTGACTTGTTAAAGAACCTGAAGGTACATCTACATATACTGGAAGAGTTTCAAAATCTGTCTCATCGATTATCTCTATTGCAGTGATACAATCTGTATCGAGATATATCGTTCTCTTACCGCCGTCGATAATAGGAAAATCTGTTGTTCCGTTATCTGTCGTCAATTTCAAAATACCACCGATACAAGTAACAATCTCAGTATTGTATCCCTTCCACTTAGCAGTTACATGACTACCTTTCGGATGATTTCTCTTTCCGTAGAATTTTTGGTGACTTACTGTATTGTATCCGCTGACATTGATGTTAGTGTGAATAATAAAATTCTTATTAGTCTTCTTGATATAGTCAATGATACTGTGAATAGAATTACGGTCCATATTCTTCTTTTTTATTTCTATACAAATATAATAATTAAATTTTAATTCACAAAATAAATCTCATCTTTTGTATGAGTTTATTTAAACGCGTGCTTTTCCTAGGGGGTTAAAAGGCATTTCTGCTTTGAGAAAAGAATTTCATGTGCATTTAGTTGAATTCATATTTCTTTACTCATGCAATGCTTATTGAGAATGAAAAACTATGGATACATAGCTAGTAGGTATCCATGTTTATATGCACATATATGAAGAAAAGAAATCTGGATTTGTATGCAAGTATATTTAAAAATTAGATAGAAATCTCCTAGCATCCTTTAAAACCATTCTCACGACCCAAAATGATATATGACTATCAATAAGTTACAAGAGAACAAAAATATATTTAGAAAGTTTTTATGCATTATGTCATAAAAATTTAAATGTAAATCCAGATTTCTTTCAGGAACCTCAAACTTTGACATGCTTTTCGAAAATTCGAAAATGGATATATCACCCAGGTCCTGGGTTAACTGCAGTGAGTATGAATTCCCATGGGAATTCGAAAGTTTAATGGTAAGGAGTACTCAGAGAATCGGAACTGGAAGAAAAAGATCTTTTTTTCACATTACTTCCACACGAATCCGCACGAATACATAACAAAAAACTCCAACCGAACAGTTGGAGTTTTAAGAATCTGGATTGAAATGGTCTATTCAACGTTGAGAGTATCCAAGAAATCGTGCTTGAAGATTTTGTCAAACGTTTGTGATGACTGGGCAATACACTCGTTCATAATCTTCTCTTTGTCGTGAATGGCACAAGCGCGACCTGCACTGTGGCCAGCGTAGAGCAACATCGCTCCGAGAAAAATCAAATCCTTTTCAGACATATCTTAACAGTTTTATTCAGCGAATACGTATAAAGGCAAACCCAAATTTTTTCTGATAATATTTGCAGCCGTAAAATATTCAGCAATCCTGTCACAAGCGTATTTCCTGTCTGCAACAGCAGCGACAATATCAATCATCCCTGAAGTTGCCATTGCTAACAAAGCTTCCCTAATATCGTTCTCGTCTACAGCTTTGAATTTACCAGAAATTATTCTTTTGTTGTCTGCCATAATGTTTATTTGTTTTTCCAATACAAATATAACACATTTTATTTTAACCGCAAAATTTTTGTCACTTTTTCAAATTTTTGACATAGAATATATACTTTGTTTATGAGTTAGCGAGATGCATGGAATCCCGATCCGGTGCATGATGCAAAAAGGCTTTGAGCAAAAGCTTTTATGGTTAACCCCGGTTTAAACATCCATTTCTTTAACTCATGAAAATATAATAGAGATTAAAAACATAAAATAAAAGTGGACCCTCTCGAGAGAATCCACCTTTACTTTCTTGATGCAAGTTATTTTACTTTGACTTTGCTGACAAGGTTCTTTCAAATGCTTCAATAAAGTTAACGTGCTTGTTGAAGCCGACAATATATCCGTAAACAAACGGACCAAAAATGAGAAGGGTAGCTACCCAGAATTTAACTTCTCCGAAGAATACTACTCCGATACAGAAACAGAGAACAAGGACCATGGCCTCGAGCCAGTAAAGAAAATACTTAAGAGTGTTTTTGTGTTTCATATTATTGCCTCCAGATATAAGAATTATTATCTCATTTAATACAAGCTCTGTAAACTCCGTATATAATTAAACATCCTAGTATAATGAGACCAAACTCGATCAAGAGCGGAAGAAATACTAGCCACCAGCTCCATGTAATTATATTAACGCTTCTCAACAATATGAAGATTATTGTCAAGACAAATAAGGGTGTAAATGTATAATTTATTTTCATGTTAATATTCTGGTATAAGGTCATATTCCATACCTAAAACGAAATCTGCCCAATCACTGTCATTAAGAGAAGCAATCATATCTGTATTGATGTCTTCAAGAGTTCCGAGGAATTTGTCTGTATCAGTGTCATAAACCTCAACTACTCCTGCATTTACTACATCAATAAATCCGTAAACAACAAATTGATTTGTTGAATAATCGTGATAGCCTCTTATGTAATCGTATTGTGTATCCATTTCTATTACAAATATAATAATTTATTTTTAATTGGCAAAATATTTTGCTAGTTTTATGAGTTAATTTAAACGCATGCTTTTCCTAGGATGCTAGGAGGAAAACTTGCTTTGAGCAAAGAAATTCATGTGCATTTAGTTGAATTCATATTTCTTTACTCATACCATTAAATGGTATTGCCTGGGTGACCTTGGTTATATGCAAAACCTTCATTGGTAAGTTTGCCATCATATGTTCTTAAGATAGAAAAGTTTTCTACATGGGGATTTAGTTTTTCTTCTCCCCAAGTTCCATGAAGAAATACTCCCTTTTCTATGTAATCTACTTGCCCAACAAATTCTTTTTCTTCTTTTCTGAATAAAATTGTTGTTCCAACTTTAATTGTTAATCCGTTGACATTCATTGCATTAAGTATATAATTTCTTGTTACAATATTTATTGTGAGTATGGCAATTTGGTTCTTGGTAAATACATTTCCAGATTCTAGCTCAAAGATACGGCCGATCCCCGGTTATCTAGGGGTTTCCATCGATCCGGTTACTCATAAAAGAACAAGGAACTGTTGATAACATATCAACAATTCCCTGTATATAAAAACTCTGCACTCTGCCAAGGCGGAGGGGGCAGTCTACGATTTATCCCAGTAGTAGAGGCCCAAGTGCCAGATCATGCGGCAGAATGCAGAAAAATAATAAAAACATCTAAAACCCAACTTCAATTTTTAGGGGCCGTCACGTGCCCGTGCCGATGCGGTCGCAGCCTTATTGCCGCGTGTGCCAGAAGGATGGAGCCTGTTAATAATAAGAGTCATTATTACTGGGATTTTTAGTTAAACAATTTCTTGAAACCTTCAAGCTCGTTGACAAGCTCTGTATAAGCATCGGAACGACCAGTATAATAAATTCTGTTGACGTTCACTTCTGTTGCAGCTTTTTCTGCTTCTGTTTCTCTTTTATGCCTGTTGATAATGCTGATAACAATGTCAATCGGTGCCATAGTATTCTGTTGTTTTGTTTTTCTATACAAATATAATACTTTTATTTGAATCCTCAAAATTTATTTGAGATTTTTAACCCCAAATTAAGTATCCGAGGAGAGCTGCGATGAGGATAAGCAGCCAAGTTATGACACTCACTTTGCAAATCAGTCCGACAATCCAAGCAAGGACAGCGAAGATGATAGGAGACAGCACAATCAAAAGTGCAATCAGAACTATAACTAAAACGACTTTAACGAAACCTTCCATGATAGTGATTGTTTTGTTGTTTTCCTATACAAATATAATACTTTTATTTTTATCCGCAAAATAAATCTCACTTTTTCTCACCTTTTTTCGTGAGTTAGATGTCATGAATTTTGTGCGGATCCTGGCACTTCTTTGTCGTTCTTTGAGAATGACGAGACGAGACCCTAAGCGAAGGCGTTTCTGCTCAAAGAACGGGAAACTTGGGATGGTGAATGCCGATCCCCGGCTAGCTTCTGCTCATAAAAAATGTGAAAAAATATCAAATAAATTTTGAGGATTAAAATAAAAGTGTTATATTTGTAATGGAAACAAAACAACAAAGCAAATGAAAAAGAAAACGATTAGGACAGTCATTATCGACGGCACACTATCATCATACAAATGTTGCCCTTTGTACAGTCCTAAAACGTACGCAGAATATAAGAGACTCCTTGAAGATCCAAATCTTACTGTGACGGAGTTAATCTGCAAAGCAGATTCAATTTTAGAAAAAGTTAATTCTTCATTAGGGTTATAATATGACAAAATCTTTCAAAGACCTTAAAATCGGTGATACTGTTTATTATGGCACACTTCGTGGTGATGACACTACAAGCTGTGTTATTTTTAAGGGTGAACTCGTTAATGTAGAAGTACAAGAGACTGGCGTCTTTGACCAGGGAAAAGTAATCAAGGCTAACAAGCACATCTACTCTATCAAAGAGGAGATTGGTTCTGTTTACAAGATTACGTTGTGGGAAACTAGAATAGGTCCTTTAGGATCTACTATCAATGATACTGCGTATCAGACAGGAGCCAAGGTGTATACTCCTGAATATGATATATTGAAGGACATCATCAATGCAAGCATCAACAAGGAGATTGCGTATCTCAACAAGAAAATCCTGAAATTCCAGGAAGAAATAACGAATCTCAGTTCTAAAATTATATAGTCATGGCAAAGAGAACTAAAAAGGCAGAACCCGTCATTGTTGATGCAGTCGATATCAATGCGATTGCAGCAATCAATGTTGTTACCAATCCTTCTATGGATTATTCAATTCTTGCGTTCGGTTCTGATTTCGTAAATTTCAAGAACTATATTGAGGACGATATTGAAGAGATGAAGAAGAACTTCTATCCTCGTATCGGTTCTATCGTTACTGACCGTGAAGGTCTTCGTTACCGTCTGTCTGACATCCGCAAGGATACTGTCACGACCGGTTATGGCAATGAAACCTCTGATGTTGACAGGTATATCTTTGACCTTGTTATAGTCCAAGATTAACATATTGTTTTTGTTGTTCCGAACCCTCAGGTACTACTGTACTTGAGGGTTTCTTTTTATGTTTCCTAAAATTTCTCCTAGCATCCTTTAAAACCATTCTCACGACCCAAGATGAATATTGGAAATCAATTAGTTATAAATTGGAAAATTATATTTAAAATATTTTTTCTAAATTTTTTCAGAAAATTTTCAAGAATTCTTCTAAGAAAAAAATGGATTATTTTTCTAGGTTATAATCCAAAATTAAACTGAAGATATGTATCACCCAGGTCCTGGGTTAACTGCCATGAGTCAGTAAGTATGACTTAATGATCACCTGAACCATTAAGGCGTACTCAGAGCATGGGCTTCTGAACTTCTTTTAGAAATTTTCGAAAAAAGAGACATATATTTTAAAACAGAAAGGGACTGGTTTCCCAGTCCCCAACTTATAATGAATGGCATTCAAAGCTTAAACAGATTCAGCGTACTCTTTTGATTTGGAATATTCCTTCATCTTCTTCAGAGCAGCTGTACGGATTTGTCCAATTCTAGTAGGAGTCAGACCCATCCTCTCAGCAACAACCTCAATATCGACAGGGCTTTCGTATCCGATACCGAAGAGCATCTTTACAATTTCCCTAGACCTTTTGTCCAAACCGTTCAACAGTCTGTTGACTACGTTTGAATTGTCTTCTGCCTCGACTTCCTTTTCGTAGTCATTGACGACTGAAGAGTGCTGGATATAGGTAGGATTGCTCTCGAAGGTTGCTTCATCCTCTCCCCAAACAGAGTCAATTGACTGCTGAATAACAGCTTCAAGGTCAGAATCCTTCTTAATCTTGATACCCCTCTTTTCAAGTTCCTCCTTGATTTCGTCTACAGAAGGGTCACGGTGGTTCTCCTGAAAGAATGCAGCTTTAATCTTGTAAATATTATTCCCAATCTTCGCTGCATTGGAATTCCTCATAAACTTGTCAGTAGTCTGACCATAGTTAGTCATAAACTGTTTGATGCTCCATACAGCATAAGAAATAAACTTGTAATCCTTCCTGTAATCAAAGGTTTCGATAGCCTTAACCAGACCGATATTTCCCTCTGATACATAATCCAGAACTTTCGTGTCATCTCCCTTTGCATACTTCTTAGCCTCAGAGAAAACAAACCTCTGATTTGCCTTGACGATTTTGTCAACTATTTTTTCCTTACCTGCCTCATCAGCAGTTTCATATTCCATAAACAAAGCTTTCTCTTCTGCTTTGGTCATAGGCTGATAACGGCGGATAGACTTAAGATAAGCCTCGATTTCAGGGGTACGGTTTATAATGTTGATGTTCTGTTTCATGATGCTGTTGTTTTTGTTATATTAATATATACAATGGTTTTTTATTTCTATTGCAAATATAACCAATAAATTTTAATTCCCAAAATTTATTTGAGATATTTAAAACAAAAATCCCGGAAGCTTCCGGGATTTGAGTTAGCAAATCATATGCTATTTAAATGCTTTTTACTTGCTAATCTCATGTACATAACTCTTGTTATGATCCTGAATGAAATCTGCCTTTGCCTCAAAGTTGAGGGCCATATTGTGATACCTTGCAGCAACGGTCTTGACATACTTATTAACAAGCTTTGCAGCATGCTTGTATGCCTTTGCTTCTGCACGAGCCTCGGCGATATCGCGTCCAAGCTTCTTGTCGAAGATATCCTCTTCGTTGCACTTTGCCTTACCAACTGCTGTACGGCAGCTGCCAAGATCAAATCCTACAACAACCTCAGGTTCAACACTATTGAAGTTTCCGAAGCCCTGGTTGAAAGTTTCAGGTACCTGAATACAATACCTCAGCTCACATGTAACTTCATTTCCAACGGTCCTGTAACGCGGCCTCTCAAAAGACAACTTAATGTCGTCACGACTAGTAATCATATAACACAATTTAATTAGTTAATAATATTATTGGTAATACAAATATATGTTTATTCTATTTAATCTAAAAATATTTGTGAGTTAGTTTTTCGTCGTGAATCCCGATCGTGTGGCATGGATCTCCGTGCTCAAAGAACTAGCTAACATCGTGCCGATCCGGGGTTTCTAGGAGGAATGCTGCTCATAACATTATTGGACTTTATACAAAAACAAATGCCCCGATTTTTCAATCAGGGCATTGTCTATATTGTTGGTCAATATTAACCAATGTAGTCCTCCCAGGCCTCCTCTACTGCCTCAGGGTGTCTGTTGACGTAATATCCCTCATCGATGAGAGCGTCCTTGCAGGCCTCAATAGCCTCGTCATCGTCCTCGTAGTCGTCAGCGTGGTCATAGAACCAGTCGAGAGCGGCGTCGTGGATGTACTCCTCAGAATCGTTGTAGAGGTCCTCGTCATTCTCCTCCTCAGTCTCACCGTCATCATCGCCCTCAATCTCCTCAACGACCATAGAGTCGATGTTGCCAGCGTTCGGACCGTCCATGACATCGAGAGACTCGTTGACGATGTCGTCCCAGAGGTCGGTCGAAATGAGAGAGGAGATGTCGTCACCCTCTTCTACACCTTCAGGAAGACGAGAGAGGTCAACAGGAACGCGGACAGTGATAGCGAAATTGACGTCGATGTAAGCAGTTTTCTTAGTAGCCATAGTATTGTTGTTTTTAGTTGTTGTTTTGTTTTGCATTACAAATATAACACAATTTATTTTAGCCGCAAAATTTATTTTGACTTTTTATTGCGGTTATTGCAGTTCTCTATCATTTCAACAGAGACACAGAGGAGGTGATTGTAATCACTTGACATTGCATCGTTGGTGTACTCCTGAATTTCGGTTCTGGTGTATCCTGACTCCCTCATTGCAGTCCGGACATAACCCATAACAGAGAAAGCGTTACCATCGATACCAACAAGATTGTATTTTCTTCTAGCCATAGTACTGTTGTTTTGTTTTTCCAATACAAATATAACACATTTTAGTTTATTCACAAAATCTATTTCACTTTTTTTCATGAGTTACGAAAGCGAATGCCCTAGAATTCTAGGATCGCGTTTAAACATTCTCAAAGTTAATTTAAAGAAGTCTAGGGAAAGACATCCCGGGTGAAAAAGTAACTCACAACAGCTGACTAATACACATAAGAAAAGGGGCAATCAAGTGCCCCTAATTCTTAGGATGTTTGATATAATTACCTGTTGCACATCTCCTGTTTAGCCTTGTAGATTGCTGCAGAGTATTTTGTCAGATTCGGCTTGTTAGGATTCCTGCCCTCGAAGATATTATCAGAACAGGTGCAGACTACATTCATCGTCTCGGTCTTACCGTTCTTCACAATATGATGGTTCTGGGCGTCACGAGGATAAAGGAGGGACTGCTTGTAAGACATCAGGGCAGAGACAGAATCCTTGGCGAGATTGTATTTTCTCTCAATATCTTTCTGATTGAGGAAAATCTCTCCCTTGTCAGTGATATAAATCCACTTGGGAAGAATAGAAGGTACATTAGGGGTACCCCAGAATACCAGTGACGGTTCACGGGTCCACTTTTGGCTAAACCTGGCAGCAGTCAGTTTCTCCCGGAGCTGAGCGTTCTCATTAGTAAGCTCACCAACCTTCGTAGCAAAAGCATCCCTGTCTTTCTTCAGCTTGTGGATTTCCTCATCACACATGTCGATGTCATCCTGGAGGTTCTTGATGCGGGCTTTGTATGCCGCTGCCTTCTCTTTGAGGCGATTCAGCTCATCAAGGCAAGAGTTGTGTGCCTTGACCACCTCGGCATTGATTGCCTTAATCTTCTCTACCTTCTGACGAAGAGCTTTAACCTCGTCGCTGTCGCCAGCCAGAGCGCGGTAAGCATTGAGGTTCATGATAATGACAGTACCGTCAGGACGGTTGATTGCGATTTCGTTATCGCGGAGTACGTACTCTTTACACATATTTAATTTGTTTATTGATTTCTTATACAAATATATAAAAATTATATGAGACCCCAAAATTTATTTGAGGCCCCACATAAATTATTTAGTCTTAGTCTGCCCAATAATCAGCCTCTTTCTCAATCTGATCATAGACTGCATCGATGACATCCTGATCGTGCACGTTAATCTCATGTACCAGACCCTCTTCATCTTCCCACTCCTGTCCGTCAAGGTTTTCAAGGACCTGGTCTGCTACGTCGTCATTCCAGCCGTTCCCGTCAGCGAGTTCCTCGAGGTACCTCTGTCTATCATATTCACTTTCAAAATCGTAAGAATGCCAGTGATTGTTAGCGTAATCAGAAACAGTGTCGGCGATGATGCTGCGAATTTCGTTGTTAATCATGATATTGTTTGTTTATTGTTTTCTAATACAAATATAACACAATTTATTTTAACCGCAAAATATTTTTACTCTGCAGAGCTAATATAATCTTTTGCGTAGTTGTCAATGAAGTCACTGGTCCACTTGATACCCAGTCCACTCATGTTAAGTTTGAGGCGGACCATCGGGTTACCGCACTTGTCACCAGAGAATACGATCAGCAGGTCAGACCTTCCGTCCTCACCGAGGACATTGTCAGACAGGTGACAGACCTCAGTAACCTTCTGGGTCTCATCAAAGAAACCAGTTTCGTGGAAGAACTCATCCACCTCAGAGGCAGTAGTGTCAGGAGTGATACCGGTAAGTACTACAGAATTGTTGTCAGTGTAATTGCGAAGGTCGCTGAATTTAATCTCTTTCATATTGCTTTGTTGTTTTGTTTCCAATACAAATATAACACATTTTATTTTACCTGCAAAATTTTTTTCACTTTTTTTCATGAGTTAGTTTGAGCGATCTCGCCTAATCCCTGGCTAAAAATTTCTGCGCTCAGAGTGTACAGAGATCCACGTCCTCGACGACGTCGGCGTCTCAATCTAACTCAGGAGCTCTCTAACTTATTATCTTGTATTATATTAGAGACCCAGATTTTTCGAATATCGAACCGATATTAGCCAGGGTTAATACAAAAAAAACAGGTTCCTGTTAAGGAACCTGCTAGTCTGTTTTGTTTGATTCTTGCCAGGGCGCTGACCGAGCCCCCAATACATGTGATTTTCTTTTATTTACTCCTTAAAGCGCGCCGGAGTCTGGAGTAGAAGACAAAAAGAAAAGCCTCTCCAGTATGAATCTGTTTTACTCTTCGCTATTCATTTCGCGGAACTGGTCAATCAGACCCTGCAGGGTCTCACTGATGACATCTCGGACATCGTCACCCTCATCAGTCGTGTCTGCATCGAGGTCAAGGTCGTAAAGGCAATCGTACATCATATCGCCCAACTCGTATTCACCTGATTTGAGGTCTTCCTCAGTGACAGATTCATTGAACCAGTCATGAACCTTATCTCGGACATCGTCATTAGTCAAAGGCTCAACTCCGTACTGACGAACGCGGAGGCGGCCACTGTTGTCGACTTCCTCGATGATGTAGAGGTAGTCATTCAGGTACATGTTGTCTTCGTCGTCGCAGGCAAGCGGGTCCACATTGGTCTCACGACGCCACTCCCAATAGGTCAGGTCAGTAGTGGAACGGTCACCAGCGAGGATGTACTCGAGAGCCTCTTCGTAACACTCTCTGCCCTCGAACATGTTTTTCAGATCAGCTCCGACACCTTCCGGATAGCCGTCATTGTGGCAGTAAACGTAGAGGTACTTCTTGCCGTTCGCATTGACGGTGGTACCCATAGGAGTAGTGAAGTTGCGGTTGCGGTCTTCAGGGCGGAGGAGGATAGCGATATTGGAACGAGTGCTCATATTGTTTTGTTTTTAATTGTTAGACGTTGTTGTTTTGTTTTGCATTACAAATATAATACAATTTATTTTAGCCGCAAAATTTATTTGAGATTTTTTAGACCAGGTCAGCGGCAGTAATTCCACCCTTCAAGGAGTTGCCCCAGTCATCAAAGATTTCGAAAAAGTCATCGTCCTTCTCAGAACTGATGCCAAGCTCGGACTCGTCATATTCCTCGTCCGGCTCAGTTCCTTCCAGAAGGCTGGCCATCTTGTTATCGTACTCCTTGGTCAGCTCTTCACGGGCCTTGTCACGGTCGGCGAACGGAGTCACACGGATGATTTCAGGCTGGTCTCCTTCAAGAGTCTCAAGAATAGTAAGGATATAGATTTTCATGATACTGCTGTTTTTGTTTTGCATTACAAATATAACACATTATTCTTAATCCTCAAAATTTATTTGAGCTTTTTAATTATTTTGTTGTTGCTGTATCTATATATAATTACAAGTGAGAGAGTGTTTTATTGCAGAAAAAGTGAGATTTTTTCATGAGTAGCTTTTTGCCCGGGATCATGTTTCCCTGAACCAAGACTAAGCAACTCTGAGCTCAAAATTTTTTAGCCAGGGATTAGGCGAGATCGCTCAAACTAACTCATAAAAAAGTGAGATGAATAGTTAAATAAATTTTGCGGTAATATATATTATTATTATATTTGTATAAGAAAAAACAACAGCTACTATGTTTGAGAAAGAGTATATTGATTGCGGAAAGATTGTCTTCACTGACACTGCAGTCCACGTTTACAAGAACTACTATGACAACAGGAACCTGACCAACCTGCCCGGTGGCCGAATCAGAGCTGCCTTCTGGCAAGGTACCCACATCGTGGTTACAATGGATTCAGGAAAGAATTATGTCTACAATGACTTCAACGGCTGGTCAATGTATTACTAGTATGAAGGAGATGGTCATCAGATATGTCCTCCCAGGAAAAGGCAGAGCAAGAGTCTTTGTTGGCCATTGGGAAAAAGGAATGGTCGAAGCCTTCCGAGAATTATTCAAGAGATTCCCGGAGGCTAAACCAATCTCATTTGATGGTCATGAAATCAAACAAAAACCCTAAAAAATTTGCGGTATAAATAATTTGTATTGACTAAATAAAACTTTATCCTATGCAGTACGGTGGCTATCTTATCGAGTATACTGAGAAATCCCAGGTCAAATATGAAGGACCTTATTCCACAATCGAAGAAACTACTAAACATTACGAAGACTTAAAACTTCGAGAGCCAGCAGTCTCAAACAGAAAAATCTGCCGCCTCGTTTACAACAATAACAATCCTGCATGGATATAACATCAGATCAAAATGTACCACATTCTTGTTTCATACAACAACCTCAAAGATGGCATAGAGGAACAACAGCATGAAGAGTTCAAGTGCTTCTTCAAAGCTGCATGGTATTATGTGCTGATCTGTTCTGGCATGAGGACCTCGATGTATCCGTATGGAGGAACTCAGATAGTTAAAACTATAACGAATTTTAAAATCTCCTTTTGGAAGTAATTGAAAATTGAATACTTAAAATCCTGGCAGAAATGTCAGGATTTTTTTGGCATTATCTTTATGAGCAGACACATCCACTGATCCCTGTATCCGTGGATCCTCACCGGTCGCTCAGAGTTATAAGTATGTGCTGCGGGTCATGCGGCAACCACACCTGCATGATACACCGAGCTCAGTGTTAGATTTGCTAATTAGATCCAGATGATCCCCATGAAACCAACTCATAAAAATCAGCTGAAAAATTATAACTAAAAATGCAAAAAAAGTTACTAAAAATTTTTTGGATAAAATAAAAAATAATATATTTGTATAGGTTGAATTGATAAGATAACAGATTTCATCAGCCTCAGAGTTCTAACAAATAAATTTGATGTAACAAAATTGTTAAGACAATGAAGACTTAGTAACAAAAAAGTTATTAAAATAATTTAATAAAAGAGAGCACAAGAGAGAAGTGACTCGAGAGAAAGAGAGAAAAAGAGATGAGAGAAAAAGAGAGTTCACTAGAGCAAAATAGAGATCGAGAGAAGTAGAGAGTGTTTCATACAGTGTTGTTGTTTTGATTTCCTTTGAATTATCAGGCTTAAGATTCTACTTCTCTAATTCGGTTACTGTCATAACAATCTTAAGTCTACCGTGTCCAAATCCAAAAGATCCAGTCGCGAGATTGGATCTTTTTTAATCTTTGATTAATCCCTCAGATATAATATATAGAAACAGTAATTGTATTCATATAGGTTTCATCAATAAGCGGAAGTCCTTAAGCGAATTAGTATTTTTGGTTATTTAGTTTTTGTTTTTTGTAATACCGTTAAAATAGACATTGAAGTTAATACAATACTGTTTGACAGACACAATATGTTATCCACACGATGAACAGGAAACTATGGTACATAAAGCACAAAAGTAGTCTGTCTATAAAAATCAAGTTGTATCTGTTTTAGCTTAAGTAGAAGAAGATGAAACTAAAATCCCAACCAGATGAGATATCTAGTTGGGATTTATTTTTTATTCTTCATAAGTCCAATCAGCATCCACGACCCATAGATCCATCCACCTGAATCGAGATTTAATCTCACCAGTCTTAGGATCTTTATAAGTAGCTCTTCTCCCCCAAGAGTCCCAAGTCCTCACACTCTCCATTCCATTCTTTAATTTTACTACTCCTACTATAGGGTTAACATCTTTAAGATCCCATTTCAAAATCTCTACATCCATTATCTTCTCATATCCTACTCCCTCGAAATGTTCTTTATCAAGTGCAATCGTTACCAATTTTTTCTTACCAGAAATAACATCATCTTTAAATTCTGACTGGTATCGTACGGGCATTTTCATTTTTATTTTTAAAATATTTTTCTAATTTATTTATATGACATTTTGGATTTTTATTTCCAAATTTTTTCAGAAATAAAAACCAAAATTTTTCTAGAAATATTTTTCAGAATTTTTCTAGAATTATTTCTCAAATTTTATCCAGCGATCAGGGTCATTCATATTCTCAAAAAGTTTTAGAATTAAATACGATAATTTTACAATACAAATATATGAATTTTTCTGGATATGGCAAAATAAAATTTCTCTCTCGAGCTTTTTTCAGCTGTGGGGAGCTTTTTAGAAAGTTGGATTGGTGAGAAGGGCCTTTAAAGGAGCTTTTTTAGTGATCTAGTTGAAAAGCTAGCTCGCAAGCTCGTTAGTAAAATCAGATTTTGAAAAGCTCTCTAAAAATTAGTAAAATCAAATTTCAATAAGCTCGCTTTTGAAAAGGTCATTAGTAAATTTTTTAGTTCTCAGGAATTGTAGCACATCGCTTCTGAACTGGTCACGGCAGGCTTTCAAATCAGGTAATTCTATTATCTCATATGAGTCTTCAATTCCACACGCATTATGTATTGAATATACAAAATTATCACAACTGTCACTATATGAGTGTTTTCTATAGTACTGTCTATTGCTAATAGTACTCACATATTGTGTTTTTAGACATGCTCCCTGTCCATGATCTTGCGTACCATGTGATATGCGGTGGAATGGTCTGAAATATTTACAATAATTGCAATACTTACAATTTTCCATTGCTTAAGAGTTAGTCATATCCTCTACGACAAATTCTATATTCAGATGGCTGAACTGCTTCTTAACTTCGGCATTCAGGAAATCAGCGAGATTGTCAGCATCTGTCTTAGACATATTGTCTTTCCAGATAAGCTCATATATTTTGTTTTTGTATTTTACGACCTTATACATATTTGATGTTTTTGAAAAGTAGCCACTCAGTAGTGAAGTGAGATTTCTCTCGAGACACTCACATTTATTTTTTGACTTTTGAAAGCTCTCTTAAGATTGGATTGATTTTATTCGATGTTAGGAATAGCGTGATAAGCGTCTCGGAGAGCTTCAAGGAGTTGGTCAACTGAGCGACTCTCAACGTGCCAGCTATCAATGAGGATGCGGTCAGAAAGCCACTCGATGTTGGTTCCTTTGATGAGAGTGCCGCCATTCACTCCTCCAGGTGCATAACCTTTCTCCTTGAGGACTTCTGAGATAGCATTGATGATTTTATGCTTGAGATTCCAAGCCTCTTGGTGGTAAAGTGCGAAATAATCCATTGTTTTTGTTTTTTGATTACAATACAAATATACAAATTATTTTGGATATGTCAAAATAAAAGTGAGTTAATTTTCTTCCCAAGAATAATATAATATGGTTGGTGAGTTTGTGTGCACGAAATTTATCAATTTGTGGTCAGGAAAATCTTTGATAAACTCTTGAGTGTCGAACGGGTGTGTGATTATGTGCAAGCCTGACTTGCTCTTGGTGATTAAGAAGATTTTATCTGTTTGGGCTCCTTGGTTGGAGGAATTAGCGAGAGATCCCGCTCCGCGAACTTCAAAAATCTTGTTGATTACTTTCTTGACAAAATCTGAATTGAGGTCTTGCTCATCATCTATGTCGACAATATACTTCCTATTTGTGATGACTAATTGAGATGTCGCAGCGGCGAGGAATGAGGTTTGCATTTTTGAATATAGTTTATCAATATAAGCATGAGTCATTCCAAGGAGAGCTTCATTTGCTGTCGATTTGAAAGAACGGGTTTGCGGGTAAATATAGGCTCGGCAGTGGAGTCCGTTGACGATTGATACGATTTCTGGTTTCAGTGCAAGCAACTCACGAGCTGATTTGACTATGTAATATTTAACCGTTCTGTGAATATTAGAGCCGTTGACGTTGTGGCCGTCTTTAGCGCGAAGGAGGAGATGGACAAGATAATACTCATCTTTATCGAGAGGAGTTTCAAAGAACTTCTCCGCTAATATATCAAAATTGTCTACTTCTTTTATCATATTTTATTAACTGTAAACAGACAACTTTTAAGAAGATGCCTGTTTTTCAAAAATTTGAACTTTGACTTCATTGAACTCGAAATCATTGTTGTGATGGGTCTTTAGTGCAGCACAATAGAGATTAAAATTTTCATTTGCTTTCTCAAGAGCTTCGTCTTCAGATTCTGCTTCAATGTGTGTTCGGACAGTCCTGCCAAAAAGTGGACCCATCTTCTTCGCATAAACGTTTGATTGAGCTTCGTAAGTCATTTTTATAAAATTTAATTAGCGGGAATAGTGGGGTATGATCCCACGAGTGGTGATTAACTCCACATCCTTCCGTCAGCATGACATCTGAGCCTTTATGCGCAATATTATGCTCAGCCGCTGTTATATCTATCCCCTAAAACCAACGGATTCCAACCGGAACAATCAGTAATCACTTCTGATGTCTGCGTGGTCCCTGCAGGGCTTGAACCTGCGACTCCCTGATTATGAGTCAGGCACTCTAACCGACTGAGTTAAGGGACCGAAAATAAATTTACTCTGCTTTTGTCACGTCAGTTACAAAAAGAGATTTGAAGCCTTCAAAGAACAAGTCAGTGACCAAAGCTTCTGCTTCTTCCAATGTTAAGAGCTCATCATTCATCTTAACATCATCACAGTAAACATCATAAACATTATCACTCATTTTTCAATAAATTTAATAAAGTTTGTTTGTAGCCCCAGTGGGAGTCGGACCCACACGGGCACTTCTGCCCAAGGGATTTTCTTACCACTATAGTTTTCACTACCAATTATCCTCTGTTTCTGCTTTTATTTTTGCCTATTCAGTTACCTTTGTTTCCCCTTTCAGCATATTTCAAGAAACATATTTCCGAGTAATTGTTTGTGGTCTGGACTCTATCTTAACCATATTGAAATCTTGCAAGATACTCCGAGAGCCTTGTCTCATATCCTCGGAATAATTTCAATTTAGGTTCCTCCTGTATAGTCTCTACACACTGTCTAAACAAAGTACCCTGAAGTTCCTCTGTTGTAACATTGGCTCGGTATTACCTTTAGGATTACCTGTTAAGGCTTCACCGAATTAGGGAGGTTCTACATATTGAGTTTCCTCAATAGCACTCAAATTATTTCAAGTCCCTCATGTCTACCATTCCATCATGAGGCCATACGCAAATTATATCAATATATTTTTTAATATATTATAGACAGAACTTCAAAAGATGTGTGACATCAGTAGTTTTGTTTTCTATGCCCCAGTAAGAAGGGAAATCGCTCGTATGGATAAACTTAAAATCCTTGAACTCTTCCTCTGCCTGAATTTCTTTCCAATCGACGTTGTCAAAACGAGGGTGACCATAATCAACGGAATGTTTAGTGAGATATATCTCTTTCTTCTCCTCGTCAATTTCATACATACCACCGCCGAACGCAGTATAGTCCTTTGACGGAAGCAGGTCGCAATGAAATTCAACATCTCCGAAAATCAATTTGCCAACAGGATGCTTAGCAGAACGCTCGTTTTTGTGAACAGCAATAATAAATTTATGAGCCATATTAGTTAATGTTTTTGGTTTCTTTTTTATTATATTCGTGACTGGTGAAGATAATTGCAGCAAATGCAATATTGAGAGTATAAAAAGTAATATACAACGAGTGCTCATCCGTTTCATTGCTGTTATGCTTTAGATGAGAAAGATAAACAAAGATAGCAACTCTATCTACCTTATCTTCGTCAAGGTTCGCATTTTGGTCAATGCTGTTGATGACTCGTGCAGCTGCCCTTATTTCTTTATCTCCGAACAGGTCAAGCAAATCAGTACATCTGTTCCAAGAAGATTCTATCGCCTGTTTAGTAATAAATGCCATATCTTTAAATGAATTTTAATTCAACTTCTCTTACCTTAAATACCATGTCAGAGCTCTGCATCCGACCTTTATAATATCCCCAAAGAGGATGAGCCTCTCTGGAAGTGTCCCAACCGCCGTAACAATACGTGCTGTAACATTCCTGTGCTGCCTCATCAATATATTTCTTGACTCTTTCAACAGCCTTCTCAGCATTGTCACGAGTAGGAAAGAACCTTGCCTGATACAGGCCTCCGAACTCAACCTGCCAACATTTGTTTCCGAGAACAGAAATATACATAGGAGTTTCACCCCAACGTTCTTTGTGATAAACCTCTATAATGAATCTCGTATCCATAATATTTAATTGTTTTGCAATACAAATATATGAAAATTATTTGATACTATAAATAATTCTGCTATTAAATTTACTACTTATAAGTGTATTGTCAATATGTTAAGCCAGGAACCCACCAGTCCATCGTTTCTTATAACTATTGTCTGCTTGTGATTGATTGAGATTATATCCTCTGAATGCATTGCCTGAATATGAGATCACATTTTGGTGACTGAGTTTCCAGTATATGTCGCCTTGAACAAAAGATAGAAAGAGAACTTCTCCTGTAAAAATATTATGATAGTTTATCAAATAATTTAATACTTTTGTCCAGTCATCTGGAGTTATATTCGTCTTTGCTATATCAAAATAAGTTTTGATTTGTATTAAGTCAATTGTTTTTGTGTGTTTGTTTTTGCACCATATTGAAATTATACCCTCATAATCTTTCACATCTGTCAATGATGCATCTGACATCACTACATAATTCTCAGGATTTGAAATAGAGCTTAATACACCATAATAAAAGTTCCTCTCAAACCGCAACTCTTCCATGCAGGTCGGACGCTGTATTGAAGCGCTCAGACCAGCTGGCAAATCTATGAAATCATTTTCTGACATTTATATGTTTAGAGCCATCATTTTTATAATTCAATATATGAATAAAATCTCACAACACAAAATTAACCAATAAATATTTTGATATTGAAATTGTATTCACAGGTCAGAATACCAAGGAATTTCGCTACCAAAATTTTGTATAGGACCGTGAATAAGAGGGCAGGAGTGATGAACCTGCCCTCGCTATATTTTATAAGTTAAGGGCACCTCACGGCGGCCTTAACTCAACAAACAAGATATTTAGATATAAAGATTTTTTCAATTAAGCGGTCTGTGCCTGCTCATCCTCGCGGAACTTGTAAATCGGGTCGCCGATAAGAGCGAGCCACTGCTCCTCAGTCATAGTGGGGATATTCATCCTCTTGAATTTCTCAAGCTTGGCAGGACCGGCATTCTTACCGACGATAGCGAAATCAAGGCTCCAAGAGACTCTGGGGTCATAGACACAGTTGTTATCCTTGACACTCTTGATAATGTCCTCACGCTTGAGGAAGTTCTCGAACTTACCAGTAGCAATTACGTGCTTGCGAGTCCAGCTGTATTCACTATCAGTAGTGATAGGCTTGCCGTAACAATTGGTAGGACGCTCAACATAAATTACAGACGGGGTAGCGGGCTTAACCTCCTTCACAGTCTCCTTCTTGGTAGCCTTGACTGCCTTATTTGCCTTCGGCTTCGGACCGGGCTTTGCAGCGCCAGGCTTGCGGGTATACTTTCTCTTCGGCTTAGCAGTAGCAGTAGCAGCTGCAGTAGCAACGGAGGCAGTCATATTCTGTGCAGGGGTAAGAGAAGAAACAAGCATCTGATACAAAGAACCGACGTACTCAAGATCGGTATTGGCGAACCAAGTATAGGTAGAGAGAGCCTCTGCAGTAGAAGTCTTGGACTTCTTGTTGTACCACTCCACGAAGGAGTTCTTGGCACCAACCTCACGAACAATACCGTAAAAATCAACGGCGTTAGGATTAGTCTTGATGATTTCAGCGTTAGCGTTGAACTTAACGATGTCAAACTTGTTGAAAGTAGTAGCGGTCTTCATATCTTGTCTGTTTTTAATTGTTATTATTTCCTATACAAATATATGTTTATTTTCTTAATCCAAAAAAATTATTTGAGATTTTTTTGATATTTCAATTTGTTGGTGGAACAACTGTGTTGTTTTGTTTCCAATACAAATATAACACATTTTATTTTGCCTGCAAAATTTTTTTCACTTTTTTTCATGAGTTAGTTTGAGCGTGATAGACCCAGACCTGGCATGCTCAGGATCGCTCAGAGTCGTAGAAGGATTATGGTTTTTCTCTTAACCTTATTTAGCTACTCATGAATATTTTTGCAAAAACCATTTTTAGTTATAGATATTTTTTAATATATTTGTAATAGAAATTCAGACTTGATATTAAGCTGAATATGGTTATAACAAAAATGTTATAAGTATTTTTTATAAGAGACAAGTATATCAAGAGATCTCTCATCAGAAATCAAACAAGAGTGAAGTCTCATTAGAGATAAGAGTGAAGTCTCATTAGAGAATATCATAAGAGTTAAAACAAAATAAGGGTTCCGAAGAACCCTTATTTAATTTAATATTAATTACTTAGATATTAGCAGTCTCTACTTCTATCCAAATAAGAATCGTAAAGAGCCTTAGCAGAATTTGCAGGTCTGCCTTTTTCAAACAAGACCCAACACACATTCTGAAGACCGTGAGAAGATGAAGAAATCTGTTTGATTTCCCATCCATTGTTGAGCATGTCCTTCATGAAATCTTTCTTCCTGGACTCTTCCTCAGTGTAACAAATTAATTTCTGTTCCATAATAAATCAAGTTTATCTGTTAATATTGAATTGTTTATTTCTATTCTACTGTTTACTTCTTAGCACGTGTAGTTTTCTTTGTATCTGTTGACTCTGCTTGTTTCTTTGTTTTGTTCTCATAATAATTATCAGCACGTTTCATATCCTCAAGTACTTCTGCAAGAACAAGATGGTCTACTTCTTCTGCAAGCTTTCTTTCTCTAAACTTGTTGTTTTGATAATCTCCAAACAAAACCTTTTTATTCTTCTTGCCCTTAACCATAACTCCCAACACACAAATATCTTTGACACAAACTGGATAAGTTCCCCAATAAGTCATTGTCTCTGATATCTTTTTGCCGTGGGCTTCGACGTGTTTGATAATTTCTTCCTGACGTTTAAGATGCAATTGTTCTCTTGTTAGTCCCATATTTTATTTAATTATGTTATTTAATATGCGTTATACCATTCTGCAGTTGTATCTATACCTAAACTTCCATACGAGTGAGCTGAAGAAGGATAATATACTGTTGCAGAATCTGCGTCATTTAAATCAATGATAGGGCTACGACTGCTGTATGTATCATAATAAAACTTCCCAATCTTTTCAGAAATAATCTCAGAAATTATTTTGAAATTATTTTCAAAAATATTTTCATTATTTTCTGAGTATTTTATTATACAAACTTCTTTGATTTCTTCGTCAACTTTTTTTGGACCATTTATTGACAAAACTGCATTTACAATTTTTACCGGATAATCTTTGAAATTATTCTCAAAAAGATTGCAAATAAACATCAAATAATATTTGAGATAATCTCCACTTTTGCAAATGTAATCATTACAAATATTAATACTGTAAGATTTGATTTTTAATTGGTCTAAATAATATATTGACAAATGACCATAAATTTCTTCTGTTTCATCACAAGAATTATTTTTAATGAGATGATTGAATAATATTTCTAAAGTCTGTTTGTTAACTGGGTCCTTCTTAGAACAAATGTCATAGTCATAATCTAATATAATATCTCCCAACTTTATTCGTGCCAAAGTCTCTACATATGATGCACCTAAATATTGTAGTCCTCGTGTATCTTGTCGTGTGTCATAAACCATTCTTATTGCAGTAGAATAAGAATCGTTTATAGTTATAGTTACCCCCGATATATTGTATTGCGGGTTAATACTATTACCTTCATATGTTTTAATTATATTGCCTATATTGCTCATCTTAGTCAAATAATCTAATATTAATATATGAAAAATATTTCACAATATAAAATCTGATAAATATTTAGAATAGAAATTTTTTATGATGAGATTTATAAAAGAGAATATAAAACCTGAAGAGGTTGACTTAAGTGGATTTGATTTACAACAAAAATTGAATCCTAAACTGTGGGATGAGAACAAACATCTTAATGAATTGGTTAGAATATCTTTACTCATCTTGGGTAATGACTTTGTAACTGACTCTGGCATCCAATATGTTTATGATATTATAATTACAGGCTCACTTGCTAATTATAATTGGAATGAACAACACTCTGATATTGATTTACATATCCTTGTAGATTTCAAAGAGTTATCTTCAGATCCAGTGATTGCAAAACAATATTATGATGAGAAAAGATCTAATTGGAATCGTTCTCATGACAAAATAACAATGTTTGGTTATCCTGTTGAACTTTATGTCCAAGATATTAATGAACCTCACAAGTCAACTGGCGTATATTCATTGATGCACGACAAATGGATTGTTGAACCGTCATTAGATAAACTTCCAAACACATCAAATACAACTCAAGTCAAGAGCGGAGTATCTGTTTACTGCAATATGATTGATGCTTTGATTGATACATATAATGATGTACAAGATAATAAGTTAGAAGTAAGAGAAGTTTTGAAAATTGCAGATAAAATTTATGATACAGTCAAAGATGAACGTAAGCAGTCAATGGCATCAGCAAAATTCGCAGAATTAACAACAGGAAATTTAATATTTAAGTCTCTCAGAAGAAATGGCTATATCGAAAAGCTGATTAACTTAAGAAGAATATGTTATGATAAGCTGCACTCACTATAATTTTTACTTCTCATAAGATTTTCATATATTTATATAAGAAAAATTTTATAGAGATGGCTAATAATACTTTTACTCCAGAACAAGTGCTTGCTTATTATAACAATAGCTATGGTAAGTTCTCTGTAACAAAAACAGACCTCAAAACTGTTGAACAGTTTTTAAAAAGGTTTGGTCATATGTATGAAAATGATCTTGACAAGACGTGTGACTTGTTGAAAGATTATGTTTTGTCGAGAAAAGGAATGTTTTAATCAAATTGCTTTATTAAAGTAAGAGGAAGAACTTAGTTCTTCCTCTTTTTGTTTATGACTGACTTCTTTTAAATGTAATTACAGCTTGATTGTAAATATATCGAAGTTCTTTCTTATTTGGAATTTTATTTTCTCGTGCCATACAATCAAATACTCCGTCAAAAAATAAAATGATTGCTGGATGCATCGATTTCTGAACTAAAGTTCTTTTTACTTTCCACCATTTCAACTCATCTGCAAAATTGAAATTCTTTCCCTGATAAGATTTACCTGCAGCTAACCAATCACAAGTCATTTCAACTACATACTTAAATGGAATACGGATAGGAGTTCCACCGTTGTCAAAATTATCCATCCAATATTCATAATGATGAGGATTCCTTCCCTTATGATGCTGCCAAGCTAATGAATATCCTTTATCCTTTTTACATTCAGGAATAGGAGAAGATATTCCGGTATAATATCTTACACTCTCAAAGAATTCAATAGGACTAAACTTACTGAAGTCATGAAAGAAACCTCTCACGGGTATACCAATTTTACATGCAAAATAAAATACCCAAGCTTTATGCTTGATAACCATCCAAAGATGACCGAAAAATTTTTGATAATACTTCATATTATTTACTTTACTATTTTTGCCAAATTCATAGAAATGACGAGCTATCATCTGATATGTGTCCTCGAAAATATTTTCATGTTCCTGAATAGGCATTTCCTCGAAAAACCTATCCATTTCTTTCTCCAGACTCTTGTCAGATTTTTTTGAGAAGGTGTCCATGCTATTCAGTAACCCCTGCAATGCATCAATAGACCCTTCAATTCTGGCGGAATCAGCAGAATCTTTTGCTCGCTTTAATAAGTCTTTTTGCAAAGCAATGCGCCCTTTTATCTCGAATATAAATTGTTCTTTAATTGTCATCGTATATTCTTAATCATCCCACTCATCTGCTATTTCACGAAGAACTTTAACAATCTCTGAATTACCAGCATAATATCCGTTCTCAATAAGAACTTTTTTTATTTTTTCCTTAATGCCTCCTTCAATAGCATCATTTATCATTTCTGAAGTGGTTCCTTGCTGTTCAAGCTTTTCACCCAAAACTTTAATTGCAGTATTCATAACTATTTAGTTTTCTTCTTATACCATAAACAATATACAAGAAAAGGCAGTGATGTTACTGGCCAAACTAATCCGAGAAGTGCCCAAGGTGCTGGAGTATAATAATCCTCATTCGGAAGATTACATTTATTAGCAATATAATCAATAAAAATTCCTATAGGAATTCCGGTGATTACCATTCCAAGAAATAAAACAATTCCAATATCCATATTCTATTCAGTTTTATACATATCTTCAGGTGCTTCCAGTGCTAACCCCATAGGAATTAAACCACGAAAATCAAGATGATGCTCATAAAGAAAATCTATATAATCTGGCATATCATATTCAGTTAGATAACTCTCTTTTTT
>JAEEGL016644807.1_pt1 | contig 34065 bp, 24 predicted proteins | sample 9134231 | NCBI WGS metagenome assembly JAEEGL01 (sample SAMN16246548, study PRJNA631951) | gut metagenome | biome: gut microbiome; feature: rumen; material: fiber-attached | host: Bos | place: Iran: Karaj | collected 2018-10 | reverse complement strand
TTCCCAGGTTATGCTGAAGAAATCTGCCGATAGAAAATATGATTCGGCAATAAAAGAATATCTCAATCCGCTGGTTATAGGAGCTTATACAATCTTTGTCATATCCACATTCCTGTCGATACTGGCGTATAAGGGGATTCCCCTTTCCATGGGACCGATACTTGAGGCAACGGGATATTTCTATGTTACTTTTTTCGGTATCAGGATATTCCATGAGAAGATGAACGGGAAGAAGCTTGCGGCATTGGGGCTGATAATAGTCGGTATCATTGCATATGCGCTGGGATAAATGAGTCAGGATAGTTTGGTGATCCGCAAAGATTTATATTGATTTATATGCCTGTATAAGGAATTATATTCATATAAGGATTACTGCATTGAATAGGGATCTGTTGTATTGATGGTTCGAATGGACTGACAATTCTGATAATATCGGGAGGTACATGGTATGAGTGAAAATGCAAATGCTTTCAAAGGTACTGCAATGCACAGACTTTCATATGGGTTGTTCGTAGTTACTGCCAAGGATTCGGATAAGCTGAACGGATGCATCAACAACACCTCCATTCAGGTTGCATCTGACCCGGACAGGATAGCGGTTGCTGTGAATAAAGCCAATTACACACATGATGTGATCCTTAAAACCGGAGCTTTTAATATATCTGTGATCAGTGAAGAAGCAGATTTCGGCCTTTTTAAGCATTTTGGTTTCCAATCAGGAAGAGATGTGGATAAGTTTGCTGATTTCACTGAGTACAGTTTATCGGAAAATGGGCTGCCTTATATTACAAAGGGCACAAATGCGTATTTCTCAATAAGTGTTAAGCAGACAGTTGACCTTGGTTCACATACGCTTTTCATAGGAACGATAGATAAGATGGAAGTAATGTCTGCAGCACCTTCGGCAACGTATACATATTATCAGGAGAACATCAAGCCCAAGCCTGAAGCTGTCGGAAAGACGTCGGATGGACAGACTGTATGGAGATGCACAATCTGCGGATATGAGTATGTGGGAGAGGAACTTCCGGAGGATTTCATATGTCCGATATGCAAGCATCCTGCGAGCGATTTTGAGAAGGTTGTGAAATGATTATTTTTATATGGTGTCAGATTAAAAAAAGTGGGACATTCCGTTTGGAGCTGTCCCACTTGATTTATATTGAAAACTACTGTGAAAAGGCTTCGATTATTATCCTGCCCATATAATCTATCATTTCATCAGTCATTCCGGGATAAACACCCACCCAGAATGTGTTGTTCATAATGTAATCGGTACAAGGCAGATCGCCGACTACTCTGTATCTGTCGGTTCCTCTGATCTGATCGAAGCACGGGTGCTTTATGAGATTTCCGGAAAAGAGCAGTCTTGTCTGAATATTATGATCTTCTATATAACCTGTTATCCGGTTTCTGTCTAACCCGGATCCTTCCCGTACCGAAATGAGGAATCCGAACCATGAAGGATCGCTGTTTTCGGCAGGCTCGGGAAGTATGAGCTTGTCTTCCGCAGATTTTAACGCTTCATGCAGCCTTGCCCAGTTGTGTTTCCTTCGTTCTATAAATCCCGGGAACTTCTTAAGCTGTTCGCATCCTACGGCAGCCTGCATATCGGTTACCTTAAGATTGTATCCAAAGTGGGAATATACGTATTTATGATCATATCCGGCCGGGAGTTCACCAAACTGTCCGTCAAACCTGTGACCGCAGAAATTATCCTTTCCGCTGGGGCATACACAATCCCGTCCCCAGTCTCTGAAGGAGAGGATTATTCTGTGTAAAAGCGGATTATCTGTGTAAACGGCTCCGCCTTCTCCCATAGTCATGTGGTGAGGAGGGTAGAAACTGCTTGTTCCTATATCACCCCAGGTTCCGGTGAATTTGGTTAGACCGTCATAAGCATACTTGGAGCCAAGAGCATCACAATTGTCTTCGACAAGCCAGAGATCATGTTTGTCACAGAATGCTTTGACAGACTTAAGGTCAAACGGATTGCCAAGGGTATGGGCTATCATAACGGCTTTGGTCCTGGGAGACAGGGCAGCTTTGAGCTGCGTAACATCTATGTTGTACTGAGGAACGGTAACATCAACGAAGACAGGAACTGCACCATAGTTAAGTATTGGAGTCACAGTTGTGGGAAATCCGCACGCAACGGTTATAACTTCGTCACCGGGCTTTATCTGTCTGTCTCCGAGTTCCGGAGCTGTCAGAGTCATAAATGCAAGCAGATTGGCAGAAGAGCCGGAATTGACCAGATGAGCAAATCTGACACCAAGCCAGGCGGCAAAATCCTTCTCGAAACGGTCGGCAAATCTTCCGGTTGTTAGCCAGAAATCAAGTGCAGCATCCGTCAAGGCCTGCATTTCCTTCTCATCATATACGCGGGATGCATATGAGATGCGGTCGCCTTCCTTGAAAGGCTCTTTATTTTCCTTGAAATCATGGTAGTACTGAGCGACGAGATCCTTGATATGCTGACGGGCTTCTGATTCCGAGTTCCGGTTTGACATGTAAGACTCCTTGAGGCTTGTGATATTTTTTTACGTTTATAACACAGATTATATCAGTTTTAGCTGTAAAATGTTATAATTATTAAAATGAATTTTGTTGTTATATCAAATATGACACAAATATCGGTCACACAATATATTATATCAGGTGTAATGAAAGGCTCATAAAATCTTTAACGCATCAACATGCGGTGATAATTGTGCAAAATTGATTCTGAGGATTACTAAGAGATCAGGCGAGGATATTACCATTAGTCTTAATCATATAATGGATTTTGGTGATTTTTGTTATTGTGAAGAGCTCTGCCTCCATTAACGTCCATGAGAACGATACTGGAAGCGACGGGCTATTTTTATGTAGAATTCTTTGATGTTAGAATATTCAAGGAATAGATGAATTTCAGGAAAATTGTGATACTTCGCTTATAGATGTTGAAAACGCTGTTTATTCGGTGGGGAGTATGGAGGATTCAAGACCGGTAAAAAAACTATATCCGTTCCTGGCAGGGCTGCTGTCATTCTGCATTCCCATACTTATCTTTGCACTTGGATACTACAATATTGGAATCTATCCCGGCAGCGAGAATCTTGTTCTAACCTATGATCTGAAGAATCAGCTGCTTCCGTTGTATAGTTATATATCCCGTGGTGGTCCCGGATTTGACAATAACTTCTATTCTATGACTGGATGTCTTGGCGGTGCATTCTTCGGAACTGTAGCTCTTTATATTTCTCCATTAGATTTTGTTTATACTATTGTTCCTATTAGACTGCTTCCGGATGCAATATATCTTATGGTTCTTTTAAGGATAGGTCTGTGCGGTCTTTTTTTCTCTTTTTTTTCATACAAAAACGGCAAAGTAAATCTTTCTTTTTTGCCAATAGTTTTATTGTCTTGCAGCTACGCTCTTATGTCTTATTGTTTCATGTATTTCGTCTCACCTATGTGGCTGGATGGGGTGATGCTTTTTCCACTCCTTGCACTGGGAACAGAGAGGATCATAAGAGGACAAAAGAGTGTGTTGTTTATTTTTCTGCTGTCTTTTTGCTTTATTGGAAATTATTATACAGGCTACATGATGGCGATTGCCATTACTATGTATTTCCTTTTCAGGCTTGCTGAAGAAGGCTATGGAAAGAGCGAGATTCGGAGCAAATCCCATACCTTTATCTTAAGTGGTATTCTTTCGGCCGGATTATCCATGGCTGTTCTGATTCCTGTGTTCCTTGATTTCACGAGAGGCAAATTTTCCGAGAACGGTATGAATACGGACGGTGTCATCATCAATAACACTCCGCTTGAGGTTTTAAGAAGCCTGATGCCTCAGTATTTTTCGGGGTTTGATGTTAATGCCGCACCAAATATCTATTGCGGAAGCCTTGTGCTGCTCCTTGCGTTGTTTTGGCTGGCTGTCGGAAAGAATAAGAAGGGACGTGTCGCTGCCGGAATGGTTCTCATCATCTATTTCCTGTCATTTATTTTCGGACCACTTGACAGGATATGGCACGGATTCAGAGATCCGGTTAATTTCTCAGTGAGATATGCGTTCACATTTGTATTCTTCGTCATGTGCCTTGCAATGAGAGGCGTGGAAACGCTGGGCGTAATAAAATTTAAGATGACCCTGACTATGAGGCGGTTTGTCATATGGATCATGTGCATTTATGGGTTTGCAGAGCTTTATATCAACGGCTCCTTCATTCTTGCCAAGATCGGTACAGAGTGTTCATACGGAATTAGGATAGAATATGATAAATACTGTAGTGTCTCTGAGGGCTTAATTCCTTATGATAGATTCTGTGAAGTTTCAGGCTACGGACGTCTTATGACCAATTATAAGTACACAAGCTATGACGGAGCTTTTTTCGGCTATGACGGGTTATCCAGATTCAGCTCGAGCTATAATCTCAGATTAAGTGATTTCCTCAGGTCTCTGGGGATAGGATCCATCTATCAGACTACGACAGAATATGGCCTGACTCCCCCTGTCATGGGATTGTTTGGGGGAAAGTATTATATTTCATATTGGGTGGATCAGACCGATTTCTATAATCCTGTGAAGAGGTACGACGCATACACCTTATATGATAACCCAAATGCACTTCCGCTGGCTTTTGAGATGACAGGATATTCTGAGCAGGTTTCCTGTGAAGGATTCACAGAAGACCCGTACAGGAACATAGATATTATATTCTTGGAACTGTTCGGAGATGGACAGACAGATACGGATGTGTTCAAAGAGCAGGCTTATACCCAAAGTGAGAACTTTGATCCAGCAATTCCTGATGGCATCAGATCTATAAGGGATTATACGATCATACCTTTTGAAACAGCACATTATTATATGTTCGGAGGATATGTGGTTGACGATTATCCGGGCTCTGCTGAATCCAATACATTCAGGTTTTGCAAGCTTGATGATAACGATACGTGCGTATATGGTGACAGGAAATACAGTTTTTGTACGGATATCGGTCTATTGAAAAGAGGATCGGTACATAATCTGACGCTGTATTCCTCAAATGATGATCCCGGGATGTTTTCACTGTATTATTATGATTGGGAAACATATGAGAAGATTGCAAAGAATATCAATGGTTTCGAAATGATGGGAATCGGCAGTGCCGGAATCGAATTTCGGGGAACAGTCGATAACGATTCGTATGTTTTTATATCTCTTCCATATGAACCCGGTTACAGAGTTTATGTTGACGGTGTAAAGACAAAGTATTCCTCGTATAGAAACATATTTATGACTGTGCCCGTGAACAGCGGAGATCATATTATCCGGATAAGCTTTATTCCGGATGGTCTTATAACCGGACTTATCATATCGGGATTGTCAATGGTGATGGTTTTCTTCTATGTGGTAAAAGAAAGAATTAAAATGAAATGAACAGCTTTTGTATGGTATAATTTTCAAGTATAGATTAATTGTTTTATCATGCTTTAGGTTTTAGATAATTATAACAGGTTGTACCTATAAGGAAAGTAGAACGGCGTGCGGCTGACTTGTTTGATTCAATAGTAGTATTACGAAATAATGGAATTAAACCACAGAAAATCCATATTGTATACTTGCCTGACCTGTGTTTTGTCTTTGATGATTCCGGTCACTATTATTGTACTTGCATTTAAAGCCAATGGTATAACTCCCGGAAGTGAGCTTACACTTCTTACTTATGATCTCAGATGCCAATTACTGCCCTTATACGGTTATCTTTCAAGCGGTGGGCCGGGATACGACAATTTATTCTATTCCATGTCAGGTGGGCTTGGAGGCGGTTTCTTTGGTACTTTAGCTCTTTATCTTTCTCCTTTTGATCTGATTTATGCAATTGTTCCCATAAAGGATTTGCCTGATGCCATCTACTACATGGTGATCACCAAGATAGGACTTTGTGGTTTTTGTTTAAGTCTGTATCTTACAAGAATTCGTAAATTTCGTGTTTCAAATATCTATGTGATAATCCTTTCATCTTGTTATGCATTAATGAGCTATAACATCGCTTATTATGTATCGCCAATGTGGTTTGATGCTGTAATGTGTCTGCCGATCTTGGCTATGTTTCTCGAAAGAATAATTGATGGCAAAAAGAGTAAAGGATTCATTCTGATGATGTTTTTATGCATTGTCAGTGATTACTATATGGCGTACATGGTAGTTATATCACTGATATTGTATTTTCTGTTTAGAATGTCTGAAGAATGGGTCGATTTCAAAAAGTTTCTAAATACATTATTATCTTTTGCAATCCACGGGTTGTTATCCGTGGGGATGTCATTATTTGTTATTATTCCTGTTGTCCGAGACTTTTCGAGAGGTAAGTTTTCAGAGGGAGAATATGCTATCAAAGGAACATTTCTTAAAAATTCTGTTTTAGATGTGTTACTAAGTTTTACTTCTCAAAGATATTCCGGGTTTGATTATGATGTTTCTCCAAATATCTTCTGTGGTTCGCTGGTTGTTGTATTATCTCTGATCTGGTTTGTTTTTGGTAAAAAGAATATAAAATCCAGACTGACTGGCATAATTGTTGTACTTTTATATTTTTTATCATTTATGTTTGGGCCTTTGGATCGCATATGGCACGGCTTTAGGGATCCTGTTTGTTTCTCATGCAGGTATGCATTTACATTTGATTTCCTGCTTATATCATTTGCAGTCAGAGGCATTTACACCCTTGAGAATAATCAATTCAAAATCTCCTTGTTTATAAAAAAAGTTGTATTATATGCGGTTTTTGCATATACGCTTATAGAACTGTATGTAAATGGCGCATATATAATTTCAAAAGTCGGAGAAGATACGATCTTTTCTTTTAGAGATGAATATTTGGTTAATTGCGCAGTATCTGAACATCTTGTTCCATATTCGTTATTGTATGAAACGGATGGTTATGGAAGGTTGCTCAGAGATTCTAAATTCTCCAATAATGATAATGCTTTGCATGGTTATGATGGTTTTGAAAGATTCAGCTCAAGTTATAATTTTGCTGTATCATCGTTTTTCAGATCATTAGGGGTTGATTGTGTCAATCATACCATGACAGAAGATGGGTTTACTCCACCTGTTTTGAGCTTGATAAATGCAAGATATTATATAGGTTCATTAGTTGATCTGTCCTATATCTTTGATCCGGTAGCTTCTTATGATGGATATATCCTTTACGAAAATGAATATGCATTGCCGCTTGCTTTTACTGTACCGGATACAATAACAAACAATGATGTTTTTTCGGATGATCCGTTCGAAAACATCAATTTGGTTTATCATGAGCTGCTTAATATATCGCCGGATAGAGAGATTTTTTTGCCAGAACAATACGTGATATCTGATACTAATGTGATAGATCAGGTTGAGGGAAATCTATACAAAAATCTGATGATACAGACTCAGAATAATGGTCATTACTATCTGATGTCGGAATATGATCATGGAGATACAGATATTGATTCCGAAAGAGGTGATGCTGATCTTGATCTATACGGTTACTGCGTAGATATCGGATTACTTGAAAAGGATCAGGAATATACTCTGACTCTTGAAACTGAAAAAAGAGAAACCAAAAATGTCTGGCTTTACTATTTTGACGAGGAAGCTTTTAAAAATGCGATATCATCTGCAAAAGGATTGAATCTTTCAGAAATCGGCCCGGATGGAATAAGTATCAATGGAAATGTTTCAAAAAGCGAATCCGTATTCCTATCAATTCCGTATGAAGACGGATATAATGTATATGTAGATGGCTTGAAGACTGATATTGAATCATACAGAGATGCTTTTATTGTTGTACCTGTGTCGGAAGGATTTCACGAGATAGTAATTAAATATTTCCCTCCTGGGTTAAAAGTGGGATTAGTGCTGTCAGTGGTCTCTTTTTTCATTATGCTTAGTTATTTTATTCGCCGAAAATCTGTTCCAGTCAAATTACAAATTAGGGAAGGTTGAAAATAGATGTCTATAAAACTTTTGGATTGTACATTAAGAGATGGAGCATACATCAATAACGCAGAATTTGGCAAGCCTGCAATGCGTGGTATCATCAGTAAATTGCAGGATGCTCATATTGACATAATAGAATGCGGATGGTTGAAGGATTCGGAATACAGAGAAGGTACTACGTATTTCCATGTGCCGTCTGATTCTGAAAGATATATTATCAATAGATCTTCTGATATCCTTTACAGCGTGATGATCGATTGGGATAGGTACAATGTAGATGCACTGCCTCCATGTGACGGAAAATCGATAGATGCGATCAGAGTTGTTTTCCCGCACAAAAGACATAAAGAAGCAGTGCTAATAGGAAAAAAGATCAGAGAAAAGGGGTATAAGGTACTGTTTCAGGCAGCCAATACCCTTGCTTATTCGGATGAGGATTTGATTGAACTTGCCGAACTGATGAACGATTTTCTTCCTGTATCTTTATCTGTTGTCGATACTTTTGGTGCTATGTATTTCGACGATTTAGATCGTATAGTAAAAATACTGGATAAAAGGATAGATAAGAGGGTTGAGCTTGGCTTACATGCACATAACAATCAGCAGTTGGCCTTTGCTTTATGTATAAGGTTTATCGAAACACTGGAAGAAAAAAGAGATATTATAGTTGACTCGACACTAAGCGGCATGGGACGAGGTGCCGGAAATGCTACAACAGAACTTGTTGCAGCCTATATAAACCGCCGTAACTATGGCAATTATGATATGAATGCTGTTATGGATGCAATCGACATGTATATGAGTGGTTTTCAGGAGAGGTATACATGGGGATATTCCACGCCATATTTCATCTCAGGTATGTATCAGTGCCATGTGAATAATATTGCTTATCTTACGACCAACCATAGAACAAATGCCAGGGATATGAGGAATATCATAGAATCTCTGTCTGTAGATGAGCGCAGAAAATATGATTATAATCTTTTAGAGAGTAAATACCTCGAGAATCAGAATAGGATAGTGGATGATGAATTGACAATTGAATATCTTAAAAAACTGATTAATGGAAGGAAGATATTACTGATTGCTCCAGGTAAGTCAACCATAACTGAATGTGATAAACTGAAAACTTTCATCGATACCGAAAAACCTCTGGTAATAGAGGTTAATGCTATAAATAAGCTATACACGTGTGACTATGTGTTCTTTACAAATAATGTTAGATATGAGTATGCAAGAGATTCATATCCGAAAACATTTGCTGCTCTTAAGAAAATCCTTCTGTCTAATATCAAAACCGAGGGTTTGGATGATGAACTTATAGTAAATTTCAATCTGGTTATAAAAAGGGGATGGGAACATTTTGATAATGCGGTAATCCTGGCTCTTCGATTGTTAAATAAACTGAACGCAAGAGACGTGTATTTGGCAGGATTTGATGGGTTTAAAACCAGTTATAACGAAAGCTATGCTGATGATTCACTTCCCACACTTAATCCGGATAACAAATGGGATGAACTTAATGATGAAATCAAGGGTATGTTTAGGGAGTTATATGAGTCTATCAAAGGTAAGATGAATATAATATTTCTTACAAAAAGTTTATTTGAAATAGAGTAGGTTTCAATAATATATGATTTATATAGTTAAAGATATTGTCATACTTTATTGATATATATATGTTAAAGCACTGGCAGTTAAAAGGAAAAATAGATGGAAATTAGGGTATCTGATTTTATAGCTGATTATTTAGTGAAAAAAGGAATTAATCATAATTTTACTGTTCCTGGTGGAGGTGCAATGTATTTGAATTCATCTTTTGGACATCAGGACGGTATGAAGAACATATATGTTCAGCATGAACAGACGGCAGCAATAGCAGCAGAAGCTTATTACAGAATAAATAACGAACTCCCGATAGTATGTTGCACTACGGGCCCCGGTGGAACGAATACCCTAACAGGAGTTTTGGGTGCATGGCTTGATAGTATTCCTATGCTGGTAATATCAGGACAAGTAAAGTATTCTACAACAGTTAGAAGTACTGGGTATCCTATGAGAATAATGGGTGATCAGGAATTTGACATTGTTAATGCTGTGAAGACAATGACTAAATACGCTGAGATGATTACGATACCTGAAATGGTAAAGTATCATTTGGATAAAGCGCTTTATCTTGCAATTAATGGCAGACCTGGACCGGTATGGCTTGATATTCCCCAGAATGTTCAGAATGCGATTGTGGATACTGACAGATTTGTAGAGTTTGACGAAATTGAAATGATCAATACCAATCCTACAGGAATATCTGTATCTGTATATACTGAGATTATAGACAAGATAAAAAAGGCAAAGAGGCCTGTTTTTTATGCAGGAGTTGAAATAAGAACTCATGGTGCTTATGAGAGTTTTCTAAGATTGATTGAAAAATTAAATATTCCTGTTGTTACAAGCTTTGATGGGATTGATCTAATTGATGAAGATCATCGATTATATGCAGGGCGAGGCGGAGATGTAGGAAACAGATATGGAAACTGGGCAGTCCAAAACAGTGATTTGTTATTGACTATTGGAACCAGACTTGGAGTCAGACAGATTAGTTATGCCCGTGAAACATGGGCTCGAGAATCATATGTTATTATGGTTCATGAAGATCCCTTGGAATTGTTGAAACCAGTTGTTCATGTTGAATTACCGGTTCGAGAAAATATAAAGAAGTTTATTGATACCTTATATGAATATATCGATGAACCGTTGATTGGCCATGAAGAATGGACAAGTAAATGTAAAGAATGGAAGGAAAATTACCCGGTTGTTTCCAAAAGGCATTATGAAAAGGATTATCCGGTTAACCCTTATGCATTTATTAATGAGTTAAGCAAAGCGTGTAAAGAGAAGACAGTTGTTGTGTCTGCAAACGGTTCTGCTTGCGTGGTTGGAGCAAGTGCTTTTTTGATAAAGAAGGATCAAAGATTCATCATTAACAGCGGATGCGCAAGTATGGGATATGAAATACCTGCTGCAATAGGAGCTGCATTTGCTTATAAAGAGGGAAATGTCATCTGTCTTGCCGGAGATGGAAGTATACAGATGAATCTTCAGGATTTGCAAACTGTAGTTTATCATAATCTTCCAATAAAGATTATTGTAATTAATAATTCAGGATATCATTCGATGAGACTCACGCAGAATAACCTATTTAAGGGATTATCAAAGATAGGAATAGGACCGGAGAGTAATGATCTGGGTTTCCCCGATATGGCGAAGATTGCTGAAGCATATGATATACCCTATTATTCAATTTGTGAGACTTCAAAGGTGTCAGATGTTTTATCTACATTTTTAGCCGAAACCGGGTATGCAATGTGTGAGGTTTTTGTAGATGTTAGTCAACCATTCGAGCCAAAACCAGTAGCAAAAAAACTCGATGACGGCACAATAATTTCTCCACCTCTTGAGGATCTTTCACCATTTCTGTCGAGAGATGAACTTAAGAAGATTATGATTATTCCACTCGTTGGAGAGGAGCAATAGATGGGGATGTTTACGGGTAAAACTGTTTTTATTACAGGTGCAAGCCGTGGGATAGGACTATGTATAAAAAATGAATTCGAAAAAGAATGTGCCAACATTATTGCACCTTCAAGAAAAGAACTGGATTTATCATCAGGAGAAAGTATAAAAGATTATATAAACAATAATGATCTGTCACATACAGATATATTTATTCACTGTGCAGGTATAAATATTAAAGCGGGCTTAGATGAAATCAACGAAGCAATAATTGAAGAGGTATTTGAAGTAAATCTTTTTTCTGCTATATATCTTTTGAAACCCATTTCGGAGGGGATGAAAAATAGAAAAAATGGAAAAATTATTTTTATTTCTTCCCTTTATTCAGTTGTTTCGAAGGAGAGAAGGATTGCATACAGTGCTTCGAAGAATGCATTGACTGGACTTGCAAAAACACTTACCCTTGAAATGGCTCCTTACGGAATATTAACAAATTGTGTCGCCCCGGGGTATGTGATGACTGATATGACTCGTAACAATCTTTCAAGAGAAGATATTATTAGAATTGAAAATGAAATACCTACAGGTAGATTTCAGACTGAAAAAGAGATATCGGATTTGGTTGTTTTTTTGTGTTCGGATAAGAATCAAAGTATAACTGGGCAGCTTATTGCAGTTGACGGCGGTTTTCTCTGTAAATGAAAGGAGATTAATGATATGGATAAAAAAACAATTAGTATTTCATCAAGGTTATATGACTATTCGGTGAATTTCATTGACAACTTCAAAGATAAGATTTCGGAATTTGGTGATAATTATACTTATGTCATAGATTCAAATGTTTATAACCTATACTTGAATGATTTTTCATCAATTCCCAAAGAACGCATTTATTTAATGGATGCTGTAGAAAGCAAAAAAAATATGGAGACAGTAATGGATATTATTATGTTTTGGAAAAAACTGTCTGTAAAAAAGAACTGGAAGGTGATATGTTTTGGGGGAGGAATTACTCAGGATGTAACAACTATAGCATCAAATATATATTTAAGGAATATTGACTGGTATTTTTTCCCGACCACTCTTCTTGCAATGTGCGATTCATGCATAGGCGGAAAGTGCGGAATAAATCTTGCAGAATATAAGAATCAGATTGGTGTGTTCTATCCACCCAAAAAAATTTATATCGACACAACGTTTATAAACACCTTAACTGATGATGATTATTTAAACGGATGGGGAGAATTACTTAAATTTTCTCTTACCGACGGCAAAGATTTTTATGATGATTTAAAAAAGTTAGATTCATTTATTCCTTGCAAAAACATTGATGAGTATATATATAGAGGATTGAATGTTAAGAAAAAAATTATTGAAGCAGATGAGTTTGAGTCTGATTTACGTAGAGTCTTGAATTATGGACATACTTTCGGGCATGCTTTAGAAGCATATACACATAATTCAGTTCCTCATGGACAGGGTGTCATCTGGGGGATAGATGTTGTTAATTATATTGCATGGAAAAAAGGACTAATATCAAAAGACTATTATCTGGATATCAAAGGACTAATAAAAAAAGAATTTTTTAAAAAAGAAGTTATTATTGAAAATCCAGATACTTTGTTTGAGATAATAAAAACTGATAAAAAAGTTAAGGATGATACGTTGAGTTTTGCACTATTAGACGGCTTTAGTCATCTGATTATATATCCCATAAGAATAGATGAAGATTTAAGAAAACTGTTTACGGATTACATCAAGGATACGCATGAATACTATAGTAATTGATTGCGGGGCTAGTTTTTTAAAAGCTGCAGTTTTTAATAATGAGAAAATTGAGAGAATAATACATAAAGCTTCTCCTGTTTTACATAAGAATGAATCTATTCTGGAATTTGAACAGTTGCCTAAGCTTGTTGATTTAGTTGAAGATCTGCTGAGAGAAGCAATTGGAGAAGAAAGAGAAGTAAATCTGTGCATTTCCAATGAGATGCATGGTTTTGTACTTGCGTACGATAATGGAGATTTATTTACAGATTACATATCTTGGCAAAAAGAGTATGCTAACATTCCAATCAATGGAAAAACATCATATGCAGTTCTGAAAGAAGAAAATAGTATAAATGAATATATTCGCAGAACCGGTATGCCGTTACGTGCCGGATTACCAAGTAGCAATCTTTTATATTTATATCGATTGGGATTGTTGAATAAAGCAAAAGATAAGCTGAACTTTTTCACACTTGGAAGCTATCTTATTAATCATATCTCGGGATTGATTCCATATGAACATCCAACAAATGCAGCTGCAACAGGAGTGTATGATATAATAAGTGGCACTTGGAATTACGAATATATAGATTATATATGCAGAGACAGGATTTCATTTCCTGATGTTGGAGTTGATCCTATTTCTTTTGAATTTGAGGGAATACATGTAAATGCTTTTCCGGCAATAGGCGATCAGCAGGCTGCACTTTTAGGAGCAGGATTTACACGGAATGAAGATATTTCTTTTAATCTGGGAACAGGTGCACAGGTGAGTGTATTAACAGATGTTCCTGAATTCTCTGATGATTATCAGATACGGCCATATTTTTTTAATATGTTTCTTAAGACAATACCTCATATTCCATCTGGACGCGCGCTTAACGTGTTTTTTAGATTTATTAAAAGCGTTTTGAACAGTTTTGATAAAGATATTGATGATGAAATAATGTGGGGCGTGATCCTTGAGTCTGCCTGGAATGCTAAAAAGGATTCTGGTCTTGATATAGATTTAAGCTTTTTTGAAAATGCCGTCACGGATCACTTGATTGGTGCAATAAAGAATATTTCAGAGTATTCGCTTACGATGGAAAATGTCTGGGCGTCTGTTTTCAATAAAGCATCAGCTAATTTTATTGAAGTTGCAAACCGTATCATTAATGACAAATCTATGTACGACAGATTAGTTTTTTCCGGTGGTATAGCAAAGAAAAACGATTATATTCGGGAGAAGATAATAGAATATTATTCCTATGCGGATTATATAGTAGCTGAAAATGAGACATTATATGGTCTTTACAAGTATTCATTATTAAATAAGTAATACTTCACATATGTATAGGAACAACTAAAATAATATATTTTTGAATAGAAAAGGGGAAGTATGAAAGTTGTTTTGTTGGCTGGTGGGTTCGGCACTCGATTTTCTGAAGAAACAGGGTTTGTTCCCAAACCGCTTATAGAGATTGGCGGAAAACCGATATTATGGCATATTATGAAGAGTTATTCATTCTATGGGTATAATGAATTCATAATATGTGCCGGTTATAAGCAGGAAGCTATAAAACAATGGTTCTCAGATTATTTTTTAAACAGCAGCGATGTGACATTCGATTATACAGGATCCGATGAGAAGAAGGTAATTCATGATACACATGCTGAAAAATGGAAGGTGACTGTAGTAGATACCGGACTGAATACAATGACGGGGGGCAGGATAAAACGTGTTGAAAAATACATTGGGAATGAGACTTTCTTAATGACTTATGGCGATGGTGTGTGCGACGTTAATATCACTAAGCTTGTTGATTTCCATTTTAGTCATGGCAAAACGGCAACACTTACTGCAGTTATACAGGATCAGTCCAAAGGAGTGCTTGATATCGGTGGTGATAATGCTGTAAAGTCGTTTCGCGAAAAGAAACAAAGTGACGGTGCAGCTATTAATGCCGGTTATATGGTTCTTGAACCAGAAATCTTCGATTACATTAACGGTGATGAAACGGTTTTTGAGAGAGAACCTTTGGAAAGACTAGCTGAAAACGGTGAATTAATGTCATTCATGCATAGAGGATTTTGGCAATGTATGGATAATGCGCGAGAGAAGGAACTTCTTGAAAAGTTACTTGATGCAAACATGGCTCCATGGAAAATCTGGAACTAAAAAGGATAATGCATGAAGAAAGCAATCATTACCGGTGCTGCGGGATTTGCCGGATATAGTACAACTATTGAACTTTTAAATAATGGATATGAAGTTTATGCAATACTAAAACCTTTATCTTCTCATAATGAAAGGTTTTCTGGTTTTTCCAATTTGCTGAAGTGTATTGAACTGGATTGCTCGGATTTTGATAAGATACCCAAATATATAGAGGATAAGTGCGACTGTTTTTTTCATTTGGCGTGGTATGGAGAGAGAGACAATCTATCTCAACAAATGAGAAATATAGAATATTGTATGAAGGCATTGAAAAGTGCTTCAGAAACAGGTTGCAGTAGATTTGTTGGTATTGGATCTCAAGCTGAAATAGGGCTCACTGAGGAGTTGATGACGGAGGATGTTCCGTTAAATCCCTTCAGTGCGTACGGAGCCGCTAAGGTTGCTGCTCTTCACCTCTCCAGGGTACTGGCACGACAACTTCATCTCGAATGGACATGGGGAAGGATATTTAGTCTTTATGGAGATTATGAACCTTCCGGCAGGATGCTTCCGGATCTCATTAGAAAACTGAAATCAAAAGAGGATATATTTCTTAGTAGTTGTGAGCAGAATTGGGATTATCTGCATGTAAAAGATGCTGCTAAAGCTATTATTGCAATAGGAGAAAGAGGCCATTGCAATGAAGTATATAATATCGCTTATGGCAATTATAAACCTCTTAAATCATTTGTAGATGAAATAAAAGAGCTGTCATGTTGCAAATCCCATATAGTTTATGGCGAAAAAGCTGTACCGTTTGTTTCTCTACAGTCTGATATATCAAAAATTACCGCACATACTGGATGGAAACCGGAGATTGAATTTAGAGATGGTATTTTGCGAATGGTAAATAACTATGCAATTTGACATGTCATTTTATAAAAAGAAAAAGGTTCTGATAACCGGACATACAGGATTTAAGGGCTCCTGGTTGTCAGTTGTACTTGTAAATGCCGGTGCTCAGGTTATTGGTTATTCTCTATACAAAAAGGAAGAAAACCTGTTATTTGATTTATGTGGTATAGAGAAGCAAATAACGCATATAAATGGGGATGTCCGGGATCTTGATAAATTAAAATCAGTATTTGCGAAGTATCAGCCAGAGATAGTGATACATATGGCTGCACAGCCCCTCGTAAGGAAAAGCTATGAAGCGCCGGTGGATACATACAGTACTAATGTTATGGGGACGGTTAATGTTCTTGAATGTGTAAGACTTAATCCCTGCGTGAAATCATTTCTGAACGTAACTACTGATAAGGTGTATGAGAATAATGATCTTGATCATGCTTTCAGAGAAGATGAGCCATTGGACGGTTATGATCCCTATTCCAATTCTAAATCTTGTTCTGAACTGGTTACGCACAGTTACAAGAAATGCTTCTTTGCAGATAATAAAACCGCGATTTCCACTGCCAGAGCAGGTAATGTTATAGGCGGTGGTGATTTTGCAAAAGACAGAATCATACCTGATTGTGTTCGTGCTGCGATTAGGAGTGAGGATATAATTGTGAGAAATCCATTCTCGACAAGACCTTATCAACATGTTCTTGAAGCTATTTGTGCTTATATTATGATTGCTTCTAAACAATATGATGATATTAGTTATTCAGGGTATTATAATGTTGGGCCGAACAGTAGTGATTTTTACCAGACAGGAAAGCTTGTTGATACGTTTATAAAATACTGGGGAGAAGGTTTGAAGTGGATCGATAAATCAGATAATGGTCCGCATGAGGCTCAGTTTCTTAAACTTGATTGTACGAAAATAAAAGAGAAATTTGATTGGAAGCCGGTGTGGAGTCTTGAAATGGCTATAAAAAAGACTGTTGAGTGGACTAAAGTTTGGAATGTAGGAGGAGATATAAGAGATTGCATGGATAGGCAAATCAGAGAATATTTTCATACTGATAATTAGAATTTCTGGAATCAATAAATAATTAGTCAATTTAGATGAATGGCATAGATTTAATGTTTCAAAGGAGTTTATGTGAAAAAAATTAGTGTAATTATTCCCTGTTATAATGAAGAAGAAAACGTTGTAGAAATAGGTAATGCAATAAAAATAGAAATTGAAGAAAAACTTCCGGGATATGATTACGAAATTTGTTATATAGATAACGCTTCTTCTGACAGAACAAGGGAGTTGATTGAAAAACAATGTCAATCCGATAATCGATTCAAGGCAATCTTCAATGTTACTAATTTTGGTCAATTTAATTCGCCTTTTTACGGGATATGCTGTTTGCATGGAGACTGTGTGATCCCTATATGTGCAGATTTTCAGGATCCTGTTGATATGATACCTGTTTTTGTTCACGAATGGGAAAAAGGACATAAGATTGTTAGTGCAGTAAAGTCTTCCAGTAAGGAAAATAGTTTTATATTTTTTTTGAGGAAAGTATATTACAAATTAATTAGAAATATGTCTTCAGTTAATATAATTGAGAATTTTACAGGATTTGGGCTTTATGATCAATCATTTGTAAAACTATTAAGAGAATTAAAAGATCCGTTGCCATTTATGAGAGGAATAGTAGCTGAGTACGGAGCAGGTTTTAATCTAAAAACTGTGGAATATACCCAGCCTAAAAGAAAAGCGGGAAAAACTCATAACAATTTCTATACACTTTATGATGCTGCGATGTTAAGTATTACTTCATATACCAAAGTCGGACTTAGACTTATGACATGGATGGGTTTTATAGTCGGATTTATTGATATCGTTGTAGCGTTAATCTATTTGATTTTAAAATTGAAGAATTGGGATAGTTTTAATGCGGGATATGCTCCGACAATTATTGGGATGTTCTTCATGGGAGCTGTACAGTTGATATTTATGGGTTTCATGGGAGAGTATATTTTAAATATAAATACTAGAACAATAAACAGACCTATAGTTGTTGAAGAAAAAAGGATTAATTTTGATGAATAATATTACGTGATTTTTAATTGCTGGGAAGTATGTTTTTGCATTATAAACAAACGCTTTAAACGGTATTAGTCGTCTGATAAAATTGATAAGAATAGATTAAAAATTAATATGGTAGTTTAATATAAGATTAAAGAATTTATTGAGTGTAAGTGTGATGATCTTTTGTATTTGAAAAGTGAAGTAATATAAAGGTGATAATTTATAAACGATTCTAATTGTAATTAGTAGGAGGAACGTAGAATGAAAAAATACCTAATTACTGGTGCATCAGGATTTGTTGCAAGTCATTTTATGGATTATTTATATGATAATAATATCAAATGCAGAATTCTTGGTTTGGACATGATTTCACCTCAAATAGATTTAGGGAGATATTCAGATAAATTAGATATTAGTTTTTCAATTACTGATTTAATGGATAAGTCTGCACTAATGACTGCTGTGAGGAATTTTGAACCGGACTATGTTTTGCATCTTGCTGCATATAGTAGTGTCGCATATAGCTGGAAATTTCCGTCAGAGAGTTTCACTAATAATAGCGTGATATTTCTCAATCTTATTGATGTTATTCATGAAACTGTTCCCAATTGCAGAGTGCTTTCTGTTGGATCGTCAGAAGAATATGGAAATGTTTCCCGAAGCGAGCTTCCTCTTCATGAAAGCCAACGCATTAATCCGCTTAGTCCTTATGCGGTAGCACGTGTTGCGCAGGAACTCATGTCAAAAGTATATGTAAAAGCATATAACATGAATATAATAATGACTCGATCATTTAACCATATAGGTCCACGGCAAGATGATAGATTTGTTGTTCCTAGTTTTATCAAACGCATACTTGATTTGAAACAAATGGGAAAAACAGAAGGTGAGATAGAAACAGGGGATGTTTCTATAATAAGGGATTTTATAGATGTTAGAGATGTTGTTAAAGCCTACTATACATTGCTGGAAATTGGAACCAGCGGAGAAATATATAATGTGTGTTCTGGAAAGGCTATGTCCTTATCGAATATTATCGAAATCATAAGTAATGATTTGGGAGTAAAAGTAAAAACAAGAGTAAATCCTGCTTTTTTAAGGCCGGATGACAATAAAGAAATAGTTGGATCGCCATATAAGATTGAATCTGAATTGGGGTGGAGGGCTGAAAGGGATATAAAGGAAACTATACATGATATGATAGTTGAAAGGTATGAATTACATGCAAAATAACTCAGAAAAGAAAATAGTTATCGATGGACGTCAATTGACCAAAAACTTCGGAGGAGTACAGCGATATTTAAGGGAAATTTTGCTGGAACTTGATAAGATAACACAAAAAAATCTTTATGAGATAGTGGTTCCTCAAGAATCGGAAATCAATATTGAATTAAATAACATAGAAATCATCCATTGGGGAAAACTTCGTGGACTGTTTTGGGAGCAGCTGTCACTTCCAAGGTATTTGAAAAAGACTGGATCGATAGGAGCTTTTTTTTGCACAATATATCCTTTTTTTTATCATGGCGGAGTCGTAGTTATACATGATATTATGGCAAGAAGAAGTAAAATAATAAGAAATTCAATGAATCCAATTTTATATTCTATATTTGCATGGAATAATAAATTTGCTGCTAAAAATGCAGAAGCGGTTGTTACTGATACCAATTACGTAAAACATGAATTGATTCGGGAGTTTAAGACTGAACCTGGTAAGATATATGTATGTGGTTGCGGATGGCAACATATGAATCGTATTGAAGAGGATGATAGCTGGGAAAAAAGATATCCCGGAGTAAAAAAAGGTAATTATTTTTTTTCGTTATCTGCAAACAGGATTCAAAAAAATTTTATATGGATTTATAATGTAGCATTAAAACATCCTGATGATTTATTTCTCATTGCAGGAACGAGCGATGAGTGGCAAAATAATTTATCTTTTAAAGGTGACAATATCATTTGGATGGGTGAATTGAGTGATGGAGAAATCAAATCTCTTATGAAAAATGCAAAAGCATTCTTATTTCCTTCGACAGACGAAGGATTTGGTATACCTCCGTTAGAGGCATTGGGGTCGGGAGCCAGGGTTGTATCAGCCTATGCGAGTTGTATGCCCGAGATTTTTGGGGGTTCAGTACATTATATAGATCCATATAATTATGATGTTGACTTAAATGAGTTAATAAAAAAAGGAATAACTAACGCATCAGATGTTCTGAATAAATATGATTGGAAGAATACTGCAAAGAGAATTAATGATATATGCTTGGATATTTTGTGTAGATGATAAAACGATAGGAGACAAGCATGACCTATAGAGAAAAGATTGAGGTATGGGTGGATCGAGAAATCTCAAAAGGTTTCTTAATTGGTAATATTCTTTTGTTTATAAGAAAAACAGGTATTTCAGCGAATGTACGTCGATTGCTGGTAAATGTCCAATATGAAAAGGAACGTAAACACCCGACTCATCAAATGAATGAAACAAAAAAGTATTTTTTGAATAGGAATGATGAGGTGAATGCTAATATCTCCTTGTTAGCGGATGATTTATCTAAAGAAGTATATAAGAAAATGATTGAGTTTCGTTTTACTCATGATAAGAAGAATTTTCCCTCTTTTTGTGTCGATAATTCATACTTTGTTGATGGCATAACACCACATGAAACAGAAGGTGTTTTCATTGATTGTGGGGCTTTTACAGGTGATTCGACACAGGCTTATTTGAAATATAATAATGGGAAATATAAAAGAATAGTCTGTTTTGAGCCGGACGCGGTTAATTATACAAAATTAAGAAAAACTTTTTCAGGATATAGAAATATAGAAATGATCAATGTAGGTGTTTGGAACCAAGATACGGAATTGTCTTTTTGTGGTGAAGGCAGTGCTTCTTCTGTTGTTGATGAAGTGAAAAAAAAAGATACAATTAAAATTAAAGTTTGCTCCATAGACAATAATGAGTATTGCAAAGATGCGACGTTTATTAAAATGGATATTGAAGGCTCTGAATATAATGCTTTATGCGGAGCAGTAGAAGTGATCAGAAAGAATAGACCTTTTCTTGCAATCTGTATATATCATTCAGATGAAGATATGATTAGATTGATACAGTGGATTGAAAATCTAAAATTAAATTATTCATTTTATGTAAGACAGCATAGTTTTGATGTAAATGATACAGTTTTATATGCAGTTCCGAACTGATAAAGAGTTCGCTCATTTGATTCGGATCCCTTACTTAATATATATAATTGCTTTTCTGAAAAATCAATTTTTCTTATTCATTATGAGAGTTAAATATATATGTGGTTGTGTAAAACAACCTTCAATAAATAAACAAGCTATTTGGAATTCTTTTTCTGGTTTGCTGGCCGGATTAGAGATGGCAATTATGACAGCTACAGCAAGTCGGTTTATTGACTTAAATGCTGCGGGCATGATTACTATAGCATTTGCGCTTGGATATATTTTTAAAACGATTGCTTTTTGGGGAGTAAGGACTTTTCAAGTGTCTGATAGGAATGATGAATATTCCTTTTGTGTGTATCAAACTTCTCGCTTTTTTAGTATGGGTTTCATGGCAATTGCGTTTTTTTTGTACTTATTGTTTTCGTACTTTGTTAAGAATGATTCCGCAGATAAATTGGTGGTGATTTCATTGTTTCAGATTGTATTTGCTGCAGAAAGTTATGAAGATGTAGTGTGGGGCGAATACCAAAGACGTGGAAGAATCGATATAGGAGCAAAACTATTTTTGATTCGTTGGGGGAGTTTACTGATTTTTTTTATTTTTTCAGTTATTGTTTTCAGAAAATTACTGCCTTCATTAGTTGTATCAATAGGATTATCTTTGACGTTTTTTTTCCTTTTTTTGAAATTTGTTTTTGGTATTCCGAATTCGGACAGGGCAAATTATGATTTTCATCTGATTATGATGAAAACAAGAAAGCTGATGGTGGCAACTACACCGCTTTTTTTTATTACATTTCTTTCCTTTTTTTTAAACAATGTAGCTAAGTATAGCTTGGATTCTTATTATGATAATGATGTTCAAGCGCTTTTTGGTTTTGTAACTACGCCACTCTTTGCTGTAGAGATGTTTAGCGGTTTTATTTATCAGCCTAAACTATCAAATTTAAGTAGGCTTTGGTTGGAAAACCACATCAAAGAATTTATTTTAGCAATTCTACGACAAATGTTTTATATTTTCATAATCATGGTGATATGTACAGTGATAATATATACGATAGGCATTCAAATCTTGTCTTTTTTATTTGCTATAGATCTAACATTATTTCGTACTGATTTGGTTATAAATGTATTAAGTGGTGGATTTATCGCCTATTTAACTTTTGCTTGTGCTGTGCTCACTATTATGAGAAACCAAAAAATCTTATTGTCTCAATATGGTATTGCTTCCGTATTAGGAGGAACATTGATTTGGACATTAGTTAAGAACTATGGAATCAGAGGAGGAACTATTGGTAATTTAATGGTTTTTTCCCTACAAGCATTTTCGTTATATGTAATAATATTTTTAACATTAAGACGCAATAACAATTTATCACTGTGAATATAATAATATTGAAGGTGCTATTTATGATGACGAAAAAAAATAATGCTATAGTGCTGCCTAAATTTCAAAGATGGATTTTACTTGCTTTTATTCTTGTGATTGCTGTTATAAGATTGGTATATTTGTTTGACATGCGGGATGGGCATCATGTTGATGAGACCTGGAGTTATATTCATGCAAATAGCTATTATGATTTGGATATCTATACGGGTGGTGGCGATTCTTCAAAAAAGCTATCTGATTTGGTTAAAAGCGAAGTTTTCCGTAATTATATTACTGTATCCGAGGATCATAGGTTTTCTTTTGATGCAGTTCTGCATAATACTGAATATGACATGAGCCCCCCTTTATATCCTCTTTTTCTCCATTTTATATGCTCTTTTTTTCCAAATTCATTTTCGTGGTGGTATGCTTTTTCTATAAGTCTAATAGCTTACATCCCAACACTTATCTTAATATATCTTATCATATACAAATTTACAGATTCTTACTTCTGTAGCTTCATTGGATTGGTTTATTATATTTTTTCCGGGTGCGGTACGGCTGATTTTCTTTACCTAAGGGTATATCACCTATTTACTTTATTTGCTCTTGCTCTATTTTATTTCTTTATATTATTTATTAAAGAGAACGGCAATAAGAAAATTGTTCTTTATTTACTTATCCCTTTATTTACTCTTTTAGGAATATACAATCATTATTATTTTTTGATATTAGCTTTTGCTTATACCTTGTTTTCAGCTTTTCTTTTGTTATTCAAAAAGAGATTTAAGGATGCGATTATGCTTGGGACTGTTATGTTACTGTCAGTAATTGTATTCTTCGTTGCGTATAAGCCGGCTCTTAATCAGTTGATCCCAATTATTTGCGGAAATGTTACTGCTACAGGTTATTATGATTATCCATATAGGTTTGATCTTATAAATGCTAATATTAGATTCTTTATGGATACAATTGGATTTTATATTAACTTTAATGTTCCGGGATTGATTTTCTTTGTTGGGATTTTAACATTAATTTCAATCATTGTTTTTTTGATTATTTATGTATTTAGAAATGAAAAGTGGATGAAATCGTTCCTGAAAAAAACTATAGGATTTTTAAAATTGTCACTAAGTGAATTGATTTCTTTCTTAAAGAAATTTGATTCATCTATATATGTTGGATTTTTAACATGTATTTTTTATCTTATTATAATTCCTATAACTGCTCCACTTACCAATATGGGTTTTATTGAAAGATATTTTTTTCCTGCAATGTCCTTATTTATAGCTGTATACATGTCTTTTGCAGGAATGCTTATCAAATCACTTATATTGAATTCGAAATCCTTAAAAACTGTTAATAAATCTAAACTTGTAATTGCTGTTTTGTTATTGGGGATTATTGTTGCTCAAAATTATAGATCCAATTATCTTGTGGGTGATTTTAGATTTCTTAATATGAAGGAAGAAGAGTTATCTTTGAAACTGGCAAATAAAGATGTTTATGCAATTGTTTATTCCGAGAGGGATCTTATATGGTTGTGCCCGGTTTTACTAAAATCCAATAATGTTTATATCAATTATCATGAGGATTTATTCCAAGAAACAGATATAATTCCCAATATCAATTCAAATTGTATGGTATTATTACTTGAAACTGGATTGATAACCGAAGAACAGAAAGAAGAATTGCTCGAAAATGATACCTTTTCTTTTACAGGTTTAATGAAACCCAAATATTTATATACAGCAGGAGATGTTATAGATGCGATAAGTAAAGACTCAGGAATTCACTTTGGATATGTGGACAATTATCCTACTTTTATAGGCAATATTGGGCTTTATGAGCAGGATGTTATGGGGGAGAACTGACAAAATTAGATATTCTGAAGACGTGATGTACAGCTATGCGATGTTACGTAGATTGTTAAAGATATATGAGTAGATTATCAGCGGACAATACTAATACTAAGGCTTTTGTTGTTGGCTTCTTTTCATTTTTTATTCCGGTTTTTGTTGCAGTATTTGCCTATTATCAACAGGGTATTTTTCCGGGCGGTCCGAATACAATACTAATTTATGATATGAGAGGGGAACTACTCCCTCTCTATGGTTATATAGTGAATCGTGGACCTGGATATGATGATTTGTTGCATTGGATGTCCGGTGGCCTTGGCGGAGGCTTTGTCGGAACAATGGCGATGTATCTGTCGTTGTTCGATATATTATTTATTTTTGTCAAGACTATAGATCTTCCGCTTGCTATTTATTTCTTGACAGTTTTGAAAATTGGGTTATGTGGTCTTTTTTTCTCTGTATTTGTAGATAAATCTTTTGTTGATTCTAATCTTTCTTTTGTAGCTAAGATTTTATTTTCATGTATGTATGCATTGATGTCTTATGTTTTTGCATATTCGATTATTTTAGTTTGGATTGATGGAGTTATGCTGTTGCCATTATTGGCGGTTTGTGCTGATAGGATAGCGGCTGGTGAGAAGAGTATTAGATTTGTTTTATTGTTTTCTATACTCATGATTGATGATTACTATATTTCATTTATGATTGCAATATTTTTGGTGTTTTATGTTGTTTATAAATTGACAGAACAACATCAAGAATGGCCCTATGTATTGCAAAGATTAAAGTCTTTATTAATACACGGAATACTATCTGCCGGAATTGCATCTTTTTTTATTATTCCTGTGATCTTTGATCTGCTAAGAGGAAAGCTTGCTGAAAATGTGAGTATCTCTAACGGTCTTGTTGTTAAGAACGGCATTATCGATGTGGTGAGGATGCATTTGCCTTCATCTTATACGGATCTCGGTTCAAATCAACCTCCTTATATTTTCTGCGGAAGTATTGTAATTGTTTTAGCTATAATATGGTTTGTCAAAGGTAAAAATGACTTGACTAATAGAATTGTAGCTATAGTTATAGTTTCTATATATTATTGTTCATTTATTATAGGCCCTTTGGATAGGATATGGCATGGGTTTAGGGACCCGGTAGGTTTTTCTTGCAGATATTCATTCACATTTGTTTTTTTCTTGATATGCTTTAGCATTAAAGGATATTTATTAATATCAAAGATTGAGGTCAAAATTTCAAAAAGTCTGTATCGACTTACTTATGTAATGATTTTAGTTTATACAATAGTAGAGTTGACAATGAATTCATCGTTTCTTCTTTCCAAACTGATGGAAGATTATACATATTCCAACAGAGAAGAGTATGAGAGAGTTTGTGATGTAATGGAATATTGTCTGGATCAGATTGGCTCTTTGGATGGTTCTGATTATTACAGAATGATAAAGAATTTTAACTATTCCTGTATGGATGGTGCACTATTTGGATATGATGGTTTGGAAATGTTCACTTCCAGCTATAATCATGGTCTTATTGAATTCCTGAATAAAATTGGATTTAATTCATCTAATAACTTTATAAAAGAGATTGGTGCTACACCACCTGCCTTAAATATCCTGAACATAGGTTATTTTATGTCTTATTGGTATGATGAGTCGGATCTGTATTCGCCGATTGCATCATATCGTTCATTTAGTTTGTATAAAAACAATGATACATTTCCGTTTGCATATTACATCGCTGATGATGCTAATAGGAATGATCATCCTTTTGTATCAAATCCATTTGAAAATATAAATTATATTTATAGCGATATATTTGGTTCTGATAATGAATGCAATGTTTTTGAAAATTGTGATTTTTCAGTTATTGAAGATGATAGCAACTATGGGTATACCGAGATACGCTTTACTCCAACAAAGGATGGACACTATTGGATATACCCGGAATTAAATTATTCGTATGGAAATGATCAGGACGAAGACTATATGCCATCTGATCTGACATACATTTCCTGTTATGTGGATGGAGTATATACCGGAGAGTGTGGATTCTATAATTTCAGATATTGCGGTGATCTGGGGTATTTAAATGCTGGACATGATTATAAAATTATATTAGATACACCGATGCAGAATAATCGCAATATATATATAGATTATTATGATGAGACCTTGAGTACTGAACTTGGATCTCGTGCTGATGGACTGGATCTTGAATATATAGGCAGAAAAGGAATAATATTATCAGGCATTGCTAAGGATGAATCAGATCTGATCATTACTTTACCATATGAGAGTGGATATCAGGTTTATGTTAATGATATCAAGACAGATTATAGCGGATACAGAAATGCTCTTATGATGATTCATCTTGAAAAAGGTGAAAATGTTGTTAGGATTAAATATTTGCCTTCAGGATTTGCGGCTGGAATAATTTGTTCTATAATTTTTCTCTGTATTTCGTATATATACTTCGGGAAAAATATTTTACTGCGACGAGGAGACATTTTATGATCAAATTAGGAGATAGAAAAAAAGCGTTTATAGCTTCGCTTTTATCTTTTCTTATTCCAATCATATTAATGGCCTTGGTTTATGTTTCGTTGGGTATATATCCGGGTGGTCCAAATACAGTTTTCATTTACGATTTAAGAACTCAATACATCTCTTTTTTTTCTTATATCCATAATCTGAATGAAGGATTCAATAATCTCATGTATCAAACCTCCTCGGGCCTTGGTGGAGGATGCTTTGGAAGCCTTGCGTATTATGTTGGGAGTCCGCTTTCATGGATTGTTTGTCTTCTTTCTGAAAGAAACCTTCATGTTGCTATATGGATCATCACTTTGATTAAGATTGGATTTTCTGGTCTTTCTTTTTCTCTTTTTCTAAAATATGGTAATCTGAAAATAAAAAAAATATCTGTCCTTATCTTGTTTTCTGTTTCATATTCACTAATGTCATATAATATTGTTAATACACTTAATCTTATGTTTTTAGATGGTGTGATAATGTTGCCTATTGTGATTTTGGGAATTGACAGGATTCTTGAAGCTCGCGATGGTAGAGTGCTATATTTTTCGGTTTTTCTTTTGACTGTTTTTAATTACTATATGTCCTTTATGGTAATTTTATTTTCTATTATCTGGTTCATCTATCGATTATTTGATAAGAAAATAATTCTTTCGGATCTCATAAGAAAAACGTCGTACTGTCTGATGTTCGGAATGCTTGGGGTATTTTCGGCTTTTTTTATTATTTTGCCTGTTTTATTTGATTTTGGCAGAGGCAGGTCAAATGAAATTATAAATACCGGATATGGCATCATATTGAGAAATATAATTAATGTTGTGAAGGGCGTGCTGCCGTTTGAGTACAACGGATTATTGAACGATGATAGTCCGTATATTTATGTCGGCACTATCATGCTCTTTTTATCACTGTTTTTCTTTACTTCAAAGAAAATCAGCGTTAGGGTAAAGATTTCATCTGCTTTAGTTGGTTTACTGTTCTTTATATCTTTTGTATTCACTAAATTTGATAGTGTTTGGACAGCAATGAAGGTAGCTAATGGTTATCCGGCAAGATATTCTTTTTGTTTTTCATTCTTTACATTGTATTTAGCTGCGTATTTTTTGAGTGTATACTGGGATGATAATGTTAAAAGGAAATATGCTATTACGTTGCTGCTTTTAATGAATTGTATAGAAATGTTTTTTGATGCACGATTTCTTTTGCTTAACATGGATGAGAATATTGGTCCATACTCACTTGCTAGTGAGTATGAACAAATGTATAACGTTGCCGAAATGTCAGGAGAGATTATAGATTCAAATGCTACAGATTTATGTCGAACAATTAAGTTTTGGGATTATACACAGCTTGATGGAATGATGTATGGTTTATCGTCGCTTGACTATTATTCTTCTTCATATAACTATGGGTTGCATGAATTGATAGGAAGCGTCGGCGCTGAACAACATCTTAATCATATGACTGATAAGGGAATGTCTCCTTTTTTAAATGATTTATTTGGAATGAATTATTCAATACTATATTATGCTGATACTCCTCGGGAAAATGAAACCTACTTGGGCAGTGCAGATATGTGTTCTATATATAAGAATGAGAATGCATTGCCAATCGCTTTTATGGCTTGCGGGTTAGATAAAAACACAGAACCTTTGAGCTCCGGTGATCCTTTTAAAAACCAGAATACAATTGCTGAAGAATTATCCGGGAGCGGAAATATATTTAACGAAATTGAATACATAATAATCTCTGATAAGTACAGTGAAAAAGATAAGATGTATATAAAAACTATAGCTCTATCAATTGATGAGTTGTCAGAAATATGGCTTTATGTAGAACCGGTGTATATAGATTTTTCAGGGGTTAATGCCTCGGATAGAAGTTTGCTTTATCCGGGAGTTTATTATGGGGAAGAGATGATAACCGAATATCAGTCATCGCTTTCATCGTATTGTGTTTATCTTGGAGAAGGCGTAGGAGAAATAATGCTGTCATTCAGAAGCTATACTGAAATAGGGGATATACATTTTGCGACATATAATGAAGAAAGAGAAGAAAAAGCGATATCTATATTGAAGAATCATTCTGCATATAATTGTATATCGGAATCTGAAGGGATTGATTTTGATATTAATGCCGGCGACGGCGGGAACTTGATAGTCACATTGCCATATGAGAAAGGGTATGAAATTTATATTGATGGCAAAAGGACCGATTATGCGGGGTACAGGGATGCATTAATTGCAGTACCTCTGGATAGCGGAAAGCATAATGTAAAAATTGCCTATTTTACACCGGGACTTAAACCCGGATTGATCATATCTTTTGTTGCGTTTATGATATCGATTTATTTACTGACAAGAGAAAATAATGGAAAATATGATAAAAAAACCAATAAATCTTAAAGTTATGACCGGTATTTTCGGAGGAATGGTGATTTTGACAACGATTGCGCTGACTTCAGGCGGCATGATGTTAAGATCAATTACTTTTTGGGGGTGGGTGATATATCTTTTTCTTCATGCATCCTCGAAATGCTGGATTAATAAAGTAAGTCTAACGGATTCAAGAAAAACGATTTATATCTCTATTGTTGTAGCATTTATTATTATGTCGATGTTATGTATTGTCCCTATGGGATATATTCCATGCTTTAATGGGGAAATTCCAGATCACAGAAATCAATACGAACTGATGGCAGAATCTATTTTGGATGGGCATCTTTACATCGAGTATGATGTTGATCCACGCCTCTTGGAGATGGAGAATCCTTATGATCCGGTATTGCGTGATCAATTAGACGTGGAATATCATTGGGACCATGCATTTTATAATGGACATTACTACATGTATTTTGGCATTGTTCCGGTGTTAATTCTGTTTTTACCATATCGACTTTTCACCGGTTTGCCGTTAACTACATATCATGCAACTCAGGTGTTTACTATACTATTTATTCTTGGGATGTTTGTATTAACATATGAACTGGCGGTTCGAAGAAATAGAAAAATGACATTGGGGTGTTATCTTTTCAGCGTATCGGCTTTATGCATTGTTTCGGTAAATAATATAATTGAAGCTCCGGCTTTATATAACACAGCGGTTTCTTCCGGAATATGTTTTTCCGTATGGAGTATTTATTTCTATCTAAAAGCATTTGATTTTTTTGTGACGGATGAGATTAATAGCAAATACTTAGTGGCGGCAGCATTCTTTGGAGCGCTTGTGTTTGGATGCCGTCCCAATATTGGCTTATATAATATCGTTGTAATCCCTGTATTTTACTGGATATGTATCAAATTGAAGAATGAAACAGGGAAGATGATATCAACAATGATGTATGTTGTCGTCCCGTATTTGATAGTTGGATTGCTGTTGATGCTATATAATTATGTCAGATTTGATTCTGTATTTGAATTCGGTCAGTCTTACCAATTGACGATTGCCGATCAACATAGCTATATGCAATTTTCTAAGTTACTCAATATTTCTGAGATTGTTGATAGCTTTATGGCAATATTCTTAGGGTATTATGGTCTGCAGAACTATTTTCCTTACATAAGCTATAATGGGATTCTGCTATGTTATCCTGTGCTTTGGTTATTTGCTCCAATGATAATTATGTGTTGGAGAGATAGAAGATCTTATGACATGAAGGCTTACCAATTCGCGGTTGTTATATTATTATCTGTTCTATTGATTATATTTTCAACAATTATGATGTCTCCAATTCCCACGCTTGAAAGATATAAAGGGGATGAATACTTTCTGATCTGTATTGTAATGTATATGATGTTGTTAGAATTTACTAAAAGGTCGGAAAGAGCATCTAAGATAATGATTTTTTTATCTGTTATGACCTATTTAGTAGCCTTTTTACTTTATTTTGCTGGAGAGTCTTATATTCAATTCTATTATCCGAATACAGTTGAACTTTGTGGTAAGGTAATATGGCCGTTTGGGTAATTTGATTTTGGTAAAAGTTCTAATAGTAAAAATGTACAAAGCAATATAATGAATTTAGCACTATTAGCAAAAAGTTAAGAAATTCTTAAGAAAGTTATTAATATTTCTTGAACTTTATATGAATTGAATGTATTATGCATATGTAAAACATTTTAGGAGGAAATCTGTCGTGGCAACTTTTTCTTATGAGGCTATGAATGCTGAGGGAAAACTCATAAAGGGTTCTCTTGAAGCTGATAACGTTGACAGAGCAAGGGATAGTGTAAAAGCTCTTGGATATACTGTAGTCAGCGTTGGTTCTGCAGGTGCCTTGACTAAGGATATTAAATTTGATCTTTCAAAGGGACCCAGCGTCAGAGATCTTTCTGTTTTTTGCAGACAGTTCGTTTCCATGATAAGGGCAGGTGTTACGATTCTCGATTCACTTCAGATGCTTGGTGAATCAACCGAGAATAAGAAGCTTAAAGAAGCCATTTTTGATGTAAGAACTAGTACAGAGACAGGTATGACATTATCTGGTGCTATGGCTGAATTCTCACCTGCGATATTTCCTTCGTTACTTATAAGCATGGTTACTGCCGGTGAGGCTTCTGGATCGCTTGATATAGCTTTTGACAGAATGGCTAAACAGTTCGAAAGAACCAGCAGAACTCAGGCGCTTATTAAGAAAGCAATGATCTATCCTATAATCGTTGTCATTGTTGCAATTGTAGTTGTAATTGTAATGCTTGAGGTAGTTATCCCTACATACACTTCAATGTTTGCAGAGTTGGACACCGAACTTCCTGCGCTTACAAAAGCAGTTGTCGCGATGTCAGATGGACTTAAAGCTTATTGGTTCATTATAGTACCGGTTGTTGGAGCTGTGATTTTTGGAATGATTACTTTTGCGCAGACCGATCAGGGCAAGCACTTGTTTGGAAAGATTGCGATTAATCTTCCTCTTACGAAAGAGATTACTGTTAAGAGCGCTGCAGCGCTTATGTCAAGAACTCTCAGTACACTGATAGGTGCCGGACTTCCTCTTGTTGAGGCGGTTGATATTACTTCAGGTGTCATGAGTAATATTTACTTTAGAGAAGCTCTTGAGCATGCAAAGGAAGAAATTACTATAGGACAGCCGCTTTCAAGACCTCTTGAAGAAGCTGGAATTTTCCCTCCAATGGTTTATTACATGGTTCGAATTGGAGAAGAGACCGGTAACATTGAAGATATGCTCAACAAGAATGCTGAGTATTACGAAGAAGAAGTAGAAATGGCTGTACAGTCGTTTATGGCGATGCTTGAGCCTTTGATCATAATCGTTTTGGCTGCGATAGTCGGTGTTCTTATCGGTGCGGTTATGGCTCCCATGCTTGCAATGTATCAGGGACTCGACAATCTGTAATTTTTTCGAATCAATCGCTTTTGTAGAAGGGCAGAGGCGTTTGAGATATAACAATCAATTTTCATAATTAAAAAGGAGAGATTATTATGAAGAAGAACAACAATGGTTTTTCACTTGTAGAGCTCATCATCGTTATTGCTATCATGGCAGTTCTCGTAGGAGTTCTCGCACCTCAGTTCATTAAGTATGTTGAACAGTCCAGAAGAAGCCGTGACATCAGCACTGCTCAGGAGATCAGAGAAGCAGTTCTTGCTGACATCGCTGACAATGTAATCAGTGGATCCGGAACTCTTCAGCCTACATCAGGACATCCTTCAACCATTAATGAGACTCCTCTTGGATCTGGTTCTGTTGCAAAGTCTTCAAGCTTCACTGCTCACTATGATGCTGTAAGCGGAACTTGCTATGTTACTCTTGGAACCAGCAACTGGACTCTTACCACTGAGTCAGGAGCATCTGCTTACAAGCAGGCTTAATTGATTAAATGTTTGAATTCCGACTCTACATCGGCATAATTATCTTCCTCTTCGGTGCTACGATAGGCAGTTTCTTAAATGTACTGATCTATCGCATACCGAAGAAGGAAGAGTTTGTGAAGACTCGCTCCCATTGTATGAAATGCGGATATCAGCTTGAGTGGTACGATCTTGTTCCGATATTCAGCTGGGTGTTTCTGGGAGGAAAGTGTCGGAAATGTAAGACTAAGTTATCAGTACAGTATCCTCTTATTGAGGCGCTGAACGGACTTATGTATCTTGTAACTTTTCTGCTGTTTGATCTGAGTATTACAACCCTTCTGTATTGTCTCTTGATCAGCAGTTTGATCGCACTGAGTGTGATCGATTTTCGTACGTACGAAATACCGGTCGGATTTAATGTTTTTATACTGATACTCGGCGCGATAAGAGTGATAACGGATTATCACAATTGGCCGGAGTATATTATCGGCCTGGTATCGGTAAGTGTTCCACTTTTATTGATCTTTTATGCAACCAAAGGGAAAGGCATTGGCGGCGGAGACGTTAAGCTGATGGGAGCTGTAGGGCTCTTGATTGGATGGAAACTAGACGTGCTTGCCTTTTTCCTTGGTTGTCTTTTGGGTTCAGTGATACATATTGCACGCATGAAGATAAGCGGAGAATCTCATGTGCTGGCCATGGGTCCTTATCTCTCCGCTGGGATTGTGATCGCCTGCTTTGCAGGTGAACGGATCATAAATGCGTATTTTGGATATCTTAACAGTTTATTAACGCATTGATCTTTGGATTTGAATGTAACAGAGTTTTTCATCTGTTCATAATAAATTATTTTATTAAGAGGGTAGGATATGGCTTCCAAGATTCTAAGCATTGAGCTGAGTAACACGACGATCCGTATCGTCCAAATGGA
>JAEEGL010032706.1_pt1 | contig 34066 bp, 32 predicted proteins | sample 9134231 | NCBI WGS metagenome assembly JAEEGL01 (sample SAMN16246548, study PRJNA631951) | gut metagenome | biome: gut microbiome; feature: rumen; material: fiber-attached | host: Bos | place: Iran: Karaj | collected 2018-10 | reverse complement strand
GTGAATCTTCAATAACAAATATATCAATTGATAATAATAATTACAACTATTCATATGATAATCTAAATAGACTAGCAGAATACAATATAAACGGAGTTTATAAGATAAAATATGATTATTTAACAAAAGGAAGAAAAACATCATTAAGACTTATAAAATGTAACGACAATGGAAATGTTTATACTTTTGAATATGATTCATTAGGAAATATAACAAAAAAATATCTAAATAATAATTTAACAAATGAATACACTTATGATATTTATAGTCAACTAGTTGAAGAAAAAGATTATATAAATAGTAATAGAATAACTTATTCCTATGATAACTATGGAAACATATTAAGTATTAGTAAATATAATTTATCAAATAATATTTTAATTAGTACAGATACATATTCATATAATAATAGTAATTGGAGTGATTTGTTAACGAATTTTAATAATGAATCAATTACTTATGATAATATAGGTAATCCATTATCTATAGGAACTAAAACATTAACATGGATGAATGGAAGAGAATTAGCATCATATACTGATGGAACTAATAATATTTCATTTAAATATAATGAAAAAGGTATAAGAACTTCTAAGATAGTAAATAATGTTGAAACAAAATACTATTTAGAAGGAAAAAATATTATATTTGAAGATAGAAATGGTATAATAATATACTATATTCGAAATGGTGAAGATTTATTAGGTTTTATTTATAATAACAACACATATTATTATCACAAAAATATATTTGGAGATATTATAGGAATTCTAGATAATAACTACAATGAAATAGTAACATATACATATGATAGTTGGGGTAATATAATAAATATTACTGATACAAGTAATATTAATCTATCAAATATCAATCCATTTAGATATAGATCATATTATTATGATAATGAAACAGGATTATATTATATAAATTCAAGATATTATAATCCAATATGGAAAAGGTTTATAAATGCAGATAGCTATATATCTACAGGCCAAGATATAAATGGTCATAACATGTTCCAATACTGTCTAAATAATCCAATAATATATTTAGATGATGGAAATATTGTATTAGAAGCAATAATAATCGGAGCAATTGCTGGTGGAGTATGGGGTGCAACATCCCAAGGAATATACAACATCGCAACTGGTCGTGATTTAACAGAAGGGATGCTTTCAGCAGGTTTAGGTGGAGCAGCAAGTGGCGCAATTGACGGTATACTTCCAGGATCAATCTTTATTTCACCGGCAGTAGGCGGCTTAGTTTCTACTTCGATAGATTACTATTCTGGAAACGTTACTTCTGAAGAATTCGTTGAAAGATTTGCTATAAATACAATATCAAATTCGATAGGAGGTATCATCGCCGATGCGATTCCAATTAAATTAAAAAGTAAAACAGATGAAGGATTCATTAAGACGATAATAGGTAACAGCACTGGAACGTTTATTTCTGCAAAAGTAAGTGATAATTTAAATACTAACAATAATATAGTTAGTAACACAACTAAAGCGTGTTTTTTCTCCAAAACAAATCAATGTACTACAAAAGCTATTCGTGCAACATATACACAAATTACAAAAAAAGAGAAACAAAATTGTAAAAGTCCTATAATTAGTATAAATGATTCTTCTAAAAATATGACAAAGGTAAAGGTATTTCGATGAAAGAAAGAATAAAAATCGTAACATTACAAACCGAAAATAAAATTGATATAAAAAAGGTAACGTTCGGGAAGATGAAAAGTTACATTATCGATGGCAAAAGAGTTCTTGTGTCAAAAAAAATGGATAATGTAATCATTATACTTTCTAATGACAATTTTGATTTTTCTTTAATTCAAGAAATTATTTCATATTATCTATTGAAATGGAGAATAATAAGAAGGCGACAACCAATTAATAAAAGACGTGTAGGATATTGCATATATATTATATATGAACTCAATAAACAAGATGAAGAAACAATAAAAAAATTATTAAAATATAATTGCTATTTATCATATAAAATGGACTCATATAATTATTTTAGTGTCCCAATAATTATTAATAATAACAATATTATATATCAAAAGTTATATAAAAGTAATTATTTATATGAAAGTTATTATAACAATAAACTAATAAGATTTATAAAAAATAATATAATTAATAATAAAAAAATTAATGAACATAAAGAGACTGATATAACACACATACAAATGATATCAGAGAATACAGATGTAATATGTAAATATAACTATGAAATATATGATAACAAAAAAAACAATATTAATATATTTGTTTATATGACTTTAACTCTTGCAACAATAGTAGTTCTTATTTTATTAATAACCAAAGTTAGTAAAGCATTTTATATGTTATTACCAATTATCTTTATAATATATGTGTTCATGTATTTACAATTGAAGCTTCAAAATAAAGATAGGTTTGAGGGAAACCAAAATAATTATAAAAAAAGAATTGTTTTCATTGAAAAAGAATATAGTTGCTTTATAAAAGAGATTAGAAAAATTTTACTAGCAAAAGGTTATGTTTGCACAGGTCTAAACTATAAAAAAAATAGAATAAATTACTGTTTTGAAAAAATAAACGAAACGGAAATAAAAAAAGGCGAGATATACATTTTTTTTATAAAAAAAGATGAATTTAAAATAATAAATAAAGAAAATGTATTAAATATTATTTTTACAGAAAAAAATAACACAATTTCTTATTTGACAAAGAATAAGAAATTGGACGAAGAATTTAAAAGCATTATTAGAGAATATTTTAAAGACCTGGAAGAGACAGACTTTAATTAAATATTATTCTAAATATAGCAAAAGTATAATATAAGAAGTCAAAGGCAAGCAAAATAGATTATATAAACAAAAGATAGATACTAATCTATCTTTTATTATGTTATAATAATTACATAGTAGGTAATTCTACAATAAATATAGGAGAGATAACTATGAAAGAGTATAAAGGTATCATAAAAGATATAATAGTTAATGAGAATTCCATAGATAATAATATTACTTTCATAGTAAAAATAGGTCTAAAACTATATAATATAGAAGAAAAAAATACTATTAATACAATTAATTATTCTATAGGAGAAGAAGTAATAGTAAAAGAAGATATAGTATTAGGTAAAAAAGAATTACATCTCTACCATAAAGGAGATGATATAAATGAGTAATTTAATATTATTTCCTCATAATCAAGAAACATTAAATAAGATAAAAGAATCTTATGAAAAAGATAAAATAGTAGCATTTATACAAGCTACTGGTACAGGTAAAACATATATATTATTACAATATATATTAGATAACCCTAATACTAAATTCTTACTTATTACACCATATATTTCAATAATAGAATATATAAATGAAATAATAAAAGAATATAATTTAAATATAAATAATTTACAAATAATTAATTATCAAACATTAATAAAAAAAGATCAAAAAGAATTATCTGAATATCAATTTGATCATTTAATAATAGATGAATTTCAACATTTAGGTGCTCCAGTATGGGGAGCTAAAGTAGATGAACTTATATCTACTCATCCAGAAGCTAGAATACTAGGTACCACTGCATATACAATAAGAGATAGAGGAACTATCTATGAAAGAGATATGGCTCTACCAGATGGAGATGAACTATTCTCAGATAAAGTAATAACTAGATATGATTTAATAGATGCTATTCTAGATGGAGTACTACCTACACCAAGATATCTATCTACTCACTATAATATAATTGAATATATTAATAAAGTAATATCTAGAATAGAAAATAAACCTGAATATGAAGAATATCTACATAAATTACAAGCAGCTAAAGAAAGAATAAATGATACAAATGATGCTCAAAAACTAATAGTTAATAATATTAAAAAAACAGGAAAATATATCTATTTCTGTCCATCTTTATCTGAAAGTGGAGTAAATGATATAGATACAATTATGTCTGAAACAAGAAAATATTTATTAAATAATGGTTATTCTAATGAAGATATAATCTTCTATAAATCTACTTCAGAATATGAACTAGGTAAAGAAAATAGAACTGCATTCCATAATGATACAGATCTACAAGGTAATAAAGTAGATAATAAATTAAGAATAATGTTCTGTATTAATCAATATAATGAAGGAATTCATTCACCTAATATAGATGGAGTAATATTAGGAAGATCTACTAAATCAGATATGGTCTTCTTTGAACAAATAGGTAGAGCATTATCTATTAAAGATAATACTAAATTAATACAAGAATTAATTAAATTAACTAAAGAAGAATTAATAGATTATTGTAAAAAGAATAATATACCATATAAAAATACATATACTAAAGAAGAACTAATTAAACAAATAATTACTCCTACTATCATAGATTTATCTGATAATTATGAATATATGATGGAATTAGTAACTGAACTACATCTAAAGAAAAAAGAATATCGTCCTCATACAGACTATCTACCTAGAGTAATTAAAATAGAAGATATAGAATTTGATATAACATACTTACATCAAAATATTTATGAATTATTAAAAACTATAGAAAGTTCTTTAATAACTTATACATTTGATGATTATTATAAATTAGCAACTACTTATTATAATTATTATAATAATTTACTAGTACCAAGACATTATAAAACATTAGATGGTATTAATCCTCATCAATATGGTTATGATTTAGGAGAATTTATCTCTCGTAGTAGAGTAGAATATAAAAAAGGATTATTATCTCAAGATAAAATAGATTTATTAAATAATATTGGTATGGTATGGCAACTAACTAATAGTTGGCAAAATTCATATCTATTAGCAAAAGAATATTATGAAGAACATCATAATCTAGATATACCATCTAGTTATAAAACTAAAGATGGTTATGCACTAGGTATGTGGTTAGCTCTACAAAGATCTAAATATAAAAAAGGATTATTATCCCAAGATAAAATAGATTTATTAAATGATCTACATATTAAATGGACTATCCTATATACATTTGAAGAAGCCTATAAACTATTAGAAATCTATTATAATCATTATGGTAATATAAATGTACCATATAACTTTAAAACTACTAACGGAATAGATTATGATGTAGAAGGATATAATTTATATACATTTATTAAAAACCAAAAAGAAAAATATTCTAGAAATGAATTAACTATTACTGAAATAACTAAATTAGAAAAATTACATATTAATTGGACTATTAAAAAACAAACATTAAAATCATTAACATTTGATGAATCCTATGCTTTATTATCTAAATATTATTATCATTATCATAATCTAGATATAAAAAGAACATTTAAAACATTAGATGGTATTAATTATGATGAAAATGGTTACTCATTAGGTAATATAGTATCTAGATTAAGAATAAAATATAAAAATAATGAATTATCTAAAACTCAAATAGATTTATTAAATAGTATAGGAATGATATGGCAAGTCCAAACGAATAAACAACGTACATGGAAAGAATCTTATCTAGAAGCATTAAAATTCTATGAAGAAAATGGTCATTTATTAATACCAGCAACATATAAATTAGAAGATGGTTTTGCTCTAGGCAATTGGATCTATCTTCAAAGAAAAAATAAAGAAGAATTATCTCCAGAACAAATTAGATTATTAAATGATATTCATATGATATGGGATCCTAAAAAAGATACTAATAAGATTATAGAACTATGTAATAAATATAATATTAATTATAAAATAAATAGAGATATCTTAACTCATATAACATATCAAGAATTCTATTCTAAGATAAGATTCTTATTATCTATGGATTCTTTATTAGTAATAAATGATATATTACATCCAATATTTACTATGAGTGATGAAGCATTAGAAACTAATTATCATACAACTAGAGAAGAAATAATTAGAAATTATTTACCTAGAACTAAGAAAAGAGGTCTTATATAATGTTTAGAGACTATCTATCAGATTTTAATTATAATCTATTAAAAGATACCTATAATGAAGAATACTTATATAGTATTAATAAAAATACTTTTCTAAAGAATTATCATTTATTAAGATCATATAATATAACATGTTTAGAAGATATCATCCTAAACTATTTAGAACTATTTACTTATGATACTAATATATTAGAAGAAAGATTAAAAAAACTAATAACAAGTTTAGGACCTAATTATAATGAATTAATTAATAATAACTTATCATTATTAAATGAATTAATAAAGGAAGACTAATTATCTAGTCTTCCTTTTTTGACTTATATCATATAACTCATAAATTGTTTTTTCTCCTCTATAAAAAGCATCTCTTTCTTCTTTAGTTAAATGATCTACAATTAATCCTTCATCTATATCTAAATTTCTATCAAAATCATCAACTTTAATTTTCTCTTTCTTATTACCAAAAATATAATATAAGATTATAAGAGGTAAAAACATTATATAAAAAGGCAATAAAATAATAAAAATAAAAATACCAAAACCACTTTTAAATAACTTCATATAATCACCTCATAATAATATAATAACATACAATAAAACCTTTAAATAATAAAAATAAAATGATATAATGAATTAGTATAGGAAAATATGTATAAAGAAGGAAAAGGGTTGTATATGGCAATAAAAAAAGGAAAAAGTTTATGCATCTTTTCAGCTAAAGGAGGAGTAGGTAAAACTACTAATCTTATTAATATAGCTGGAATATTTGAACAACTAGAAAAGAAAGTATTACTAGTAGATATAGATTTATATTCTGGTGGAATAGCTACATATTTAAATAAACCATATGAAAAAAGTATCTATAATCTATGTGATGATATCCTAAATAATAGAGTAGAAGACTTTAAAAACTATATAACACCATATGATAAATATATAGATATATTACCAGCTCCAAAAGATCCTCGTACTTCTAATAGAATAGATCCACGTACATTTGAATCATTAGTAGATATGAGTACATCAGAATATGATGTAGTATTATTTGATACTAATCATGCACTAGATGATATTAATTTAACAATTCTATCTCTAGTAGATGAAATACTATTTATAACTACTATAGATCCTATGGATTTATCTAATTTAAAATCATTATTATCTATCTTTAATAGATTAGAATATACTAACTATAAAGTAATGTTAAATTACTCAAAAGATCCTAATAGAGACTATTTAACTACATATGATGTAAAGCATATCTTAAAACATGAAATAAATTATGTCTTAACTAGTAATCTCTATTTAAAAGAAATGGATAGACATGTAATGAATGGAAGTATTATTACTTTAGATAAAAAATTTGCAAGTATCATGCCAGAAGATTATCAAACCTTCTTACATATAACAACAGACTTATTAGGAGGTAATAATCATGAATAAACTATTAGAAGCATTTAATATAAAACAAAGAACTACATATAATAAAATATCTGATTATAATACATTCCAAGATAAAGATCTATTAGATAGATTTAGATTAGAAATATTACAAGAATTATCTGATAAAGGATATTCTAATGAAGATATAACCCAAGAAATAATTATTAAAACTATAGATCAAGTAACAATAGGTTATAATCTTAATAATAATGAAAAAGACCATTTAATAAACTTAATAGAAGGAGAAATAAATGGATATGGACCATTAACTGAATTATTAAGTGATAATAATATAACAGAAATAATGGTTAATTCTCCAAAAGATATCTATATAGAAGTAGATGGAAATATTATTAAAGATGAAGGAATATCATTTATAAATGATGAACATATCTTAAGAACTATTGAAAAAATGATAGAACTATCTAATAAAAAAATAGATTATAATAACCCAATTATTGATACTAATCTAGTAGATGGTTCTAGAATAAATGCTATTATTCCTCCATTAACAAAACATCCTATTATAACAATAAGAAAATTTAAAAAAGAAATGGATGATATAGATACTTTAATAGGTAATGGAACCTTAACTCCATATATGGCAAGATTCTTAAAATGTTGTATAGAAGCTAAATTAAATATCTTAGTAAGTGGATATGGTAATAGTGGTAAAACTACATTATTAAATATACTAGCTAACTTTATACCAGAAGAAGAAAGAATAATAACTATAGAAGATGTATATGAATTAAATCTATCTAATAAACATGTAATATCTTTAGAAACAGTACCTAAAACTAATAATAGTAATGGCATAACTACTAAAGAATTAATAAAAAACTCTATTAAAATGAGACCAGATAGATTAATAATAGGAGAAATAAAATCAGATGAAGCACTAGATATATTAGAAGCAATGAATACTGGAAATGAAGGATCATTAGCAACTATCTATGCAAGTAGTTCAAGAGAAGCAATTAATAAATTAGAATCATTAATCTATATGAATGGACATGATAGAAATCTAAATGCTATAAAAACCTATATAGCTAATTCAATAGATATAGTAGTACATATAGGTAAATTAAAAGATGGTAGAAAAAAGATAACTAATATATCAGAAATATGTGGTATTACTAATGATGAAATAAATATAAAAGATATCTTTGCTTTTACTCAAAAAGATTTATACCAAACAGGTACATCTACTGGAGAATTTGTTTTATATAATAGAATACCAACATGTCTAGCTAAAATAAAAAATGCTGGTATTACAGAATTAGATGATATGTTTAAAAAATAAATAGAATAGAAAGGGTGATAATATGAAATATATAATAGCATTACAAATACTATCTATAGTAACAATTATCGTATTATTATATATTATATTTCGTATTATAATTGCAAATAAGAAAAAAAGACGTATCGACCCTTTCTCTCTACATTTAAATCATCGCGATGATTCATTAGAAAAAGAAGCAATAACATTTATAAATAGAGTATCTAAATTCTTAACTAAATTAGTAATATTTAATAATATAGCTAAAACATATGATAAATATATCTATGAAGATTCCAAAAGATTTAAAACAGGAATGGATTATATATCATTAAAAATAGTCTTAGGTATTATATTTATAATAGCTTATTTATTAAATTCATATTTATATCGTATAGAACCAAAAACAATCTTAATAATATCTACATTTATAATGGGATTCTTAATCCCAGATTTCTATTGTATATTAAAACAAAATAGAAATAGAAAAAGAGTAAATGATAATATCTTATCAGCAATTATTATACTTAATAATAGTTTAAAAAATAATAAAAAAATAGAAACGAGTATAGAAGATATTATTAATACATTAGATGGACCTATTAAAAAAGAATTCCAAACAGTACTATTTGATATAAGAATAGGACTTAACTATCAAGAAGCATTTCAAAGAATGTATAAAAGAACTAAAATAAAAGAAATAAATACAATAAGTAGAATATTTAAAATAGAAAATAATACTAATCAAATAATAAAATTATTAAATGAATTAGAAAGTAGAATGACTACACAAGAACATACAAGATTTAAAATATCTAGAATAAATACATTTAATAAAATAATAAACTTTATCTGTTATTTAATACCATTAATAACTATTATATTATTAAATATAAATAATAAAAAAGCATTAATAAATAAATATGGAGCATTAGTAATAACCATAGAAATATTTATATATATAGACTATTTATTAGTAATAAGATTAATATTAGGAGGTAGTAAAAATGAATAAAATAACTCCTAATAGATTATATTCTAATGTAACAAAAGATAGAATCCAACAAAAGATATCTTATACAGGATCAGATCTATCCCCAAGAGTATTTAGTGCTATAAGAATAATAACTACATTACTATTATTTATTATTCTCTTAACTATGAATAAATATAGTTATATAGTAGCACCAACACTATCTATAATATATTATTTATTATTTGAATATTTATTATTAGATATCTATATAAAAGAAAAAACAGCTTTATTAGAAGAAGCTGCTATAGAATACTTTGATATTTTATTAATAGAATATCAAAATAATAATAATTTAAAAAAGAGTATTATAAATACAAATAAATTATTAGAAAATAATCAAATAAAACCATATTTTGAAAAAGTAATAAAAAATATTAATACAGGTAAAACAATAGAAGAATCATTAAAAAATATAACTTTAATAATACCATCATATTATATTAATAATTTAATCTATAATTTAATAACTATTAATGATATAGATGATATTAAAAAACATATAGAATTACTAAGATATAAAGATACTAATAGAAAAATATCTCAATTAAAAATATTACCATTAAAGATAATTATAGTATGTATAATAACTACATCTCTATTAATAGGATATAATTTCTTTTTACAAATATTATTTAAATAAGGAGGAAAAAACATGAATAAACATCGATTACTAACACTATTATTATCTGCATGTTTATTCTTGTTTTTAACTATCTTAATATATACTCTATATTGTTATGTATTCTTTAATAAGAATCAAATAAAAAATTATACAGATAATTATAATAATAAAGAATATACCTTTATATTTAATAATCTATATAATAAAGAAAAAGTAACAGATAAAGACTTTTATCTAGCAATATATCAAACATTAGATAAAGAAACTATCTTAAAAATATATAATGAATACTATATAGATTTATATAGTGAAGAAGACTTCTTAAAATTATATTATTATGGAGATATAGAAGTAAATAATAAAGATATAGAATTTAATAAAATAGGTAAAACAACATATGGAGCAAGACAACAATTAGAATATAAAACTATAAAATTAAATAAAGAAAATCAATATACTAAAATAGGTGTCTTAAATAATATTAATTTAATTACAGAAGATACTATATCTATTAAATTTGATAATAAAGAACTATATAATGAATGTAATAAAGAATGTAAAATAGATAATATAGTAGGAGGTAACCATCTATTATATTTAAAAACTAATACAAAAGAATATGTAACATTTATTAATATGTATGATTCTAATATAGATATAGATCTGTCTAATAAAGAAAACTTTATTATTTTAAATGAAACAGAAGAAGAACAAGAAGAGAAAAAAGAAATAAAAGAAATAAAACCAGGTGTATATAATATAAGTGAATGTTATATAAAACCAAATGTCTATTGTGCTACAAAAAAGAAATCATATATTTATATAAGAGATAATAAAACAGTATATTTTTACTTATATAATGGATGGGAAATAGCATTAACTGAATATTGGGGAACATATACTATAAAAAATAACTTTGTCATAATGAATTTTACAAAGCATAGTTATACAGCATTTGATTATGATACAAGAACATATAGTACAGTAGAATCTAATTCTGATTCAGAACAAACATATAAAATAGAAGGTAAATACTTAATAGGAGATAAATATAAAATATATTATGTAGGACCAATAGAAGAAGAGGAAGAAGAATAAAATATTCTTCTTTTTATGTCTTGACAAAACAAACAAATGTATGTTATAAAGAAATAGAATGTAAGTATCACAATAACTATGATATAATAAAAAGCAGGTGGTAAAATGTATAATTATATAAAAGGAATAATTGAATCACATGGATCCAATTATATATGTATAGATAATAATGGAATAGGATATAAAGTATATGTTGCTAATCCATATTCATATCAAGAAGGAGAAGAATATAAAGTATATATTTATTCTAATATAAAAGAAGATGAATATACATTATATGGCTTTAAAACTATAAAAGAAAGAGAATTCTTTGAAAAGTTAATAAATGTTAAAGGAGTAGGACCTCGTTTAGCAATACCTATTATGGCATCAAATGTAGATTCTCTAGTAGATGCTATTGAAAGAGAAAATATATTATATCTAACTAAATTCCCTAAAGTAGGAGATAAAGTAGCAAGACAAATAATTTTAGATTTAAAAGGCAAATTAACTATTGAAGAAGATCTATTTAGTAATGATGGACTAGATGAATTAATGGATGTCTTAGAATCGTTAGGTTATAAAAAAGCAGATATTAAAAAGATACTACCTCAAGTAAATGCATCTAATCCAGTAGAAGAACAAGTAAAAGAAGCATTAAAATTATTAATGAGGTAATTTATGAAAATAGGAATAGATATTGATGATACAGTTACATATACTAATGAATTAATGGTAGAAGAAGCAATTAAATTTGATGAAGAATATCTTAATGATAGAGGATTTAAAGATGAAAAAGCTTATTCATTTACCGAGATGTTATATTGGAATACAGATGATGTAGAAAAGTTTTTACAACATATAAGAGGAACTAATTTATTATCAAAAGTAAAACCAATAGAAGGATCACAAGAAATAATTAATAAATTAGTAGAAGAAGGAAATGAAATATATTTTATAACTAAAAGAAGTAATACATTTCATATAAAATCATTAACTAAAAAATGGTTTAAATTAAATGGTTATAAATATAAAAAGATTTATTATCATATAAAAGATAAAGCCTTATTCTGTAAAAAGAATAAAATAGATATCTTAATAGATAATGATTTAAAAACAGCAAGAGAATGCGTAGAATTAGGTTTAGATTATGTTTTAAAACAAGATGGATATAATTATAAACATACAAAATATAATATGATAGATAAATGGGAAGATATATATAAATACATAGAAAAGAAGTGATATAATGTCTAGAATAGTAGATGGATCAAAATTAAATGATGATAACTTTGAACAAAATATAAGACCACAAACATTGGAAGAATATGTAGGTCAAACAGATATTAAATCTAATCTAGAAGTATTTATTAAAGCATGTAAAATGCGTGATGAAGTATTAGATCATGTACTATTATATGGCCCTCCAGGACTAGGAAAAACAACATTAGCTCATATTATCGCTCATGAAATGGGAACTAATATCAAAACATGTACAGGACCATCTATAGAAAAAAGTGGTGATTTAGCAGCTATATTATCTACATTAGAACCAGGAGATATCTTATTTATTGATGAAATACATCGTATACCAAGATATATAGAAGAAATATTATATCCAGCTATGGAAGACTTTGTCTTAGATATAGTTATTACTAATAATGATGGATCAAGTCGTAATTTAAGAATAGATTTGCCTCCATTTACTCTAGTAGGAGCAACAACACGTGCAGGAGATATATCTGCTCCATTAAGAGATAGATTTGGTATTACAGCTAAATTAAACTATTATACAGAAGAAGAACTAGAAACAATTATAAATAGAACTAGTAGAGTACTAGGAATGCCTATAGAAGAAAAAGCAGCTAAAGAATTAGCTAAAAGAAGTAGAAGAACACCTCGTATAGCTAATAGACTATTTAAAAGAGTTAGAGATTTTGCCTTAGTATTTGAACAAGATACTATCGATGAAGAAATAACTAAGACATCTTTAACTAGATTAAAAGTAGATGATTCAGGTTTAGATCAAATAGATATTCAATATTTAGATGCTCTAATAACTAAATTTAATGGTGGCCCTGTTGGCGCATCTACTGTAGCAACATCTATTGGTGAAGAACCAACTACTATTGAAGATGTAGTAGAACCATATCTATTACAAGAAGGATTTATTAAAAGAACCCCTCGTGGAAGAGTAGCTTGTGAAAAAGCTTATAACCATTTAAATATAGAATACAATCCAAAAAAGTAAGCAAAATTTTAAAAAATGTTGATTATATGCTATAATACTCCTTGAAAAGAAGAGGGGTATTTTTTTATGGGAGAATATAGAATTGAAACAAATAATACATTCAAAGTATCTGAAAAAAGATTACATGAAGTATTACAAAAACAATATGGTGATTATTCAGTATGTATTCATGGCGTAAGAGGATCTTATGAACCAAGACAAATGGTAGCAGAAAAAATAATTGCTACGGGAATCTTCTATATGGGATCAGGAAATAATATCTGTATGGCTGGAACAGTTGAACCATGTGGTTTAGTAAAAGAACGTGGAACACTAGAAAAAGCAAAAGAATATAAATTCATGAATAGTCCTACAGAAGGCTTAAATGTTCTAGTATTAATCCCAACAACATTTAGTATAGGAAAAGATACATACTATTGGGGATATCCAAGAAGAAATGATACAGGAGATTATCCAATTGGTCAAAAAGATTTTACTTGCTTAATGCAAAGAATGATGGATGATTTAGGATATATACCAGCACCATTTATCTTCGGATATGTAAGATTTAATCCAACTACTGGAGCAAGAGAATATACAATAAATAGAAATCATATCTCATTTAGACCAATACCAGAACAAGAAGCAATCTATAGAGATATTTGTATGACTGCACCAGTACATAACGGTTTAAGTTATACAGCATTTAATGTTCAAAATAATGAATTCTTTGAAAGCATCTTAGCAAGAAGATCACATATTATGGACTTTATAACTAATACAGCTCAAGAATATCAAGATGAATTCCCACAACAAGGATTACTATTAAAAAAAATTAATAATTAACTTAGCAATTGCATGCTAAGTTTTTTATTGCTATAATATAACTATACCAAAGGGAGTGTATTATATGGATGAAAAAACTAATACTTATGATGTAAATCTAGTAAAAAGAAAACTAATATCCGCTACACTAAAAGAAGTAACAGAAGCATTAGAAGAAAGAGGATATAATCCAATTAATCAAATAGTTGGCTACCTTATAAGTGGTGATCCTGGCTATATATCAAACTTTAAAGAATCAAGAGAAAAAATGCTAGAATTTGATCGCTCAGAAATAATGGCAATTATCCTTGAAGAATATCTAAGTAAGAAATGAGATCATTAGGCTTAGATTTAGGAACTAAAACATTAGGTTTAGCTTTATCTGATAAATCTAATCAAATAGCTAATCCATTTAGAGTATTACACTGGAATGGAGAAGATTATAATTTATTATTTAAAGAATTAGATAAAATAATAGAAGAATATCAAATAGGAACTTTAGTTTTAGGATTACCTAAAAATATGAATAATACACTTGGTTTTGCCTCAGAAAGAAGTATCAAATTTAAAGAAGCACTAGAAAGTAGATATAAAATGGAAGTACAACTAGTAGATGAACGCTTATCAACTACAGAAGCTACTAATTACTTACTAGATGCTGATATGAGTAGAAAAAAAAGAAAAAAAGTAGTAGATAGTGTTGCTGCTAGTATCATACTAGAAACCTATCTAAAAACGAAAGGAAAATAAAAATGGAAGAAAAAAAAGGAATATTTACTATAGTAAATGAAGAAGGACAAGAAGTAGAATGTGAAATACTATTTACATTTGAAAGTGAAGAAACAAAAAAGAATTATATAGTTTATACAGATAATACATTAGATGAAGATGGCAATACAAAAGTATATGCATCTATCTATGATCCAACAGGACAAAGTGCTGCATTAATACCAATTGAAACAGAAAAAGAATGGCAAGTAATTGAAAATATACTTACATCAGTACAACAAAAAATAGAAGAAGCATCTTCTTCTAATAAATAAGTATGAAGAAACTAGTAATAGCATTAATATGTCTATTAACTTTTTTTGTCTTAGTAAGTATATGCAGTGTACTATATTATAAAAGTAATTTAAAAGCAGTTGGAACAGATAAACAAGTAACATTTGTTGTAGAACAAGGAAAAACTACAGCACAAATCTTAAAAGAATTAGAAAATGAGGGTTTAATTAAAAGTGAATTAGTAGGAAAAATCTACCTAAAATTAAATAAAGGATATTCTCCTCAAGCAGGTTCATATGAATTAAATACTAATATGACATTTGAAGAAATAATGACTAAATTATCTAATGGAGATGTTATAGATAATAGTATTAAAATAACTTTTGTCGAAGGAAAAAGATTAACATATTTTGCAACAGAAATAAATAAAAAATTCCCTGCATATTCAGAAGAATCTATTCTTAATAAATTAAATGATAGAGAATTTATTAAAACTTTAATAGATAAATATTGGTTCTTAACTGATGATATCTTAAAAGAAGGAATCTATTATCCATTAGAAGGATATCTATTCCCAAGTACATATCAAATAAAAGAAGATGCTACTATAGAAGATATTATCTATAAATTATTAGATACTACAGGAGCAGTACTAAATAAAAATAAAGAAGCAATAGAAAAATCAAAACTATCTATACATCAAATAATGACATTAGCTTCTATTGTAGAATTAGAAGGAGCTTCTTCTAATGATAGAGCGGGAGTTGCTGGAGTATTTTATAATCGTTTAAATAATAATTGGAGCTTAGGTAGTGATGTAACCACGTATTACGGAGCAAAAGTTGATATGGCAGAAAGAGAATTATATCAATGGGAAATTGACCAAGTAAATGATTATAATACAAGACCAGCATCAATGGCTGGTAAATTGCCAATCGGACCAATCTGCAATCCCGGTTCTGATTCAATAAACGCAACAATTAATCCAACAGATCATAATTATTTCTTTTTCGTAGCAGATAAGAACGGAAAAACATATTTTAATGTAGATTATGCTGGACACAATAAAACAATACAAGAATTAAAACAAAAAGGACTATGGTATGAATATTAAGGTGAGATAAAATGAGAGAACAAATAGAAGAAATGGAACAATATGCCCAAGAGAATAATGTTCCCATAATAGAAAAAGAATCAATAGCATTTATAATGAAGTTTATAGCACAAAATGATATAAAAGAAATATTAGAAATAGGAAGTGCTATAGGATATTCAGCAATCTTAATGGCATCAGTAAAAGATAGTATTAAATTAACTACTATCGAAAGAGATAATGCTAGATATATGGAATGCTTAAAAAATGTTAAAAAATGTGGCTTAGAAGAAAGAATAACAGTAGTATGTCAAGACGCATTAGAAGTAAATCTATCTGGTGTATCATATGATTTAATCTTTATAGATGCAGCAAAAGGACAATATACTAAATTCTTTGAAAAGTATAAATATTTCTTAAAACCAGGAGGAGTTATTATAACAGATAACTTAAAATTCCATGGACATGTAGGTAATAGAGATCAAATAGCAAGTAGAAATCTAAAACAATTAGTAGGTAAAATAGAAAATTATATAGATTTCTTAAAGAATAATGATGAATTTGAAACAAAATTCTACGATGTAGGAGACGGCTTATCAGTAAGCGTACGTAAGAATGAAGAATAATTTTATCATTAACGTCGATAAAATAGAATATATAAAAGAATATAAGGAATGTGGTATAACTACATTCCTATTTGCATTAAAAGACTACTCAGTTGGTTATAATTCTTTTACTATAGAAGAAATAAATAATATCGATGAAGAAAATAAATACCTACTAATAAATAGAGTACTAGATTGTAAAGATATAGATAATTTAAAAAAACTATTACCTAAAATAAAAAACATAAAAGGAATATTCTATGAAGATATAGGAATAATAAATATAGTAAAAGATCCTAATATAGAATTAATATTATTCCAAAATCATTTTAATACTAATACATATTCAATAAATTATTGGTTAGATAGAGTAACATCAGTAGTAATAAGTAATGAATTAACAAAAGAAGAATTAACTTATATAACTAAGAATGCTAAAAAACCTATTGTCTTACATTTATATGGACATAATCAAGTAATGTATTCAAGAAGATTACTATTAACTAATTGGTCTAAAAACTTTAATATAGTAAATAAAAATACTAATTTAATAGAAGATATATCTACTAAAGTAAGATTTAGAGTAATAGAAAATGAATATGGAACAGTAATGTATTCAGATAAAATATTTAATGGAAAAGAACTATTAAATTTAAAAAATATAAAATATTTCTATATTAATCCAACTTTAATAGAACATAATATAGTAATAGATTTTTTAAATAATATGAAAACACATACTAATGAATTAGAAGATAATGGCTTCTTAGAAAAAGAAACAATCTATAAATTAAAAGGAGGAAACTAATATGGAAAGAATAGAATTATTAGCTCCTGCTGGAGATTTAGAAAGATTAAAAATAGCTTTTCTGTATGGTGCCGATGCAGTCTATTTTGGCGGACAAAATTATTCATTAAGAGCTAATGCTAAAAACTTTAATCTAGAAGACATATCTAATGCAGTAAAATTCGCTCATTCATTAAATAAAAGAGTCTACGTAACAGTTAATATAGTATTCCATGATAAAGATCTAGAAGGCTTAGAAGACTATTTAAAAGAATTAGATAAAATAAAAGTAGATGCTATTATTGTATCAGATGTAGTAGTAATGGATATATGGAAGAAATTAAAACTAAATATGGAATTACATATTTCTACTCAAGCATCTTCTTTAAACTATGAAACAGTTAAGTTTTATCAGAGTATTGGAGCTACTAGAGTAGTACTAGCTAGAGAAGCAAATAAAGAAGATATAAAACGTATTAAAGAAGAAACAGGTATTGAAATAGAAGCATTTATCCATGGAGCAATGTGTACATCTATCTCAGGTAGATGTGTACTATCTAATTATGCAACCTTAAGAGATTCTAATAGAGGCGGTTGTGTTCAAGCATGTAGATTCTCATATAAAGCAGATAATACAGATGAAGTATTCAGTATGACCCCAAAAGACTTAAATATGGTTGGTTATATAGATGAAATGATTAAAGTAGGAGTAAATTCCTTTAAAGTAGAAGGAAGAATGCGTTCTATATACTATATAGCAACAGTAATACATTCATATAGAAGAATAATAGATAAAGTATTAAATAATACCTTAACTAAAAAAGAACAAGAATATTATTTAAATATCTTAAATAGATGTGCTAATAGAGATTCAACAGATCAATTCTTTAATGGATTACCTAATGAAAAAGAACAATATTTCTTAGGAAGAGAAGAAATATCTAATAAAGATTTCTTAGGATTAGTATTATCTTATAATAAAGAAACTAAAGAAGTATTATTAGAACAAAGAAACTATTTTAAACCTGGTGATATAGTAGAGTTTTTTGGCCCAAATAAGGATGCTATTACCTTTACTATACCAGAACTATATAATGATAAAAATGAGCCTATAGAAGTCGCAAATCACCCTCAAATGCTAGTTAAATTCAAATGTGATATAGAACTAACAGAAATGGATATGATGCGTACGAAAATATTTGACAATTAAATAGTTTTATAGTATTCTTATAAAGATGTTTTTGAAGGAGATGTCGAAATGACTAAAAAAGAAGAAATTCTTCTAACAGCAGAAGGATATGCTCAATTAGAAGAAGAACTAAATGATTTAAGAATAAATAAGAGGGCAGAAAATGTTCAAGCTATCAAAGAAGCAAGAAGCCATGGCGATTTATCTGAAAATTCAGAATATGATGCAGCCAGAGATGAACAAGCAAAAATTGAAGCAAGAATACAAGAATTAGAATATAAACTAGAAAATGCAACTATCATTGATAATAAGAAAAAAGATAAAGTTAATGTAGGATGCAAAGTTACTATAGAATACGTAGAAGATAAAGAAGAAGATGAATATACTATAGTAGGATCTTTAGAAGCTGACCCATTTGAAAATAAAATTTCAAATGAATCACCAATAGGATCTGCAATTATAGGTAAAAAAGTTGGCGACATAATCGATGTAGACGCTAACGGATCATCTTATAAAGTAAAAATCTTAAAAATAGCATAATAAAAGACACTAATAAGTGTCTTTTTTATTTATCTAAATCTAGTACTACTTTTAACATGTTTTAATAACATTTGTCTATCATCTTCTTCTATACTTAAACCTTCTCTTATTCTATCAGTTAAACTTAAATCACTTGGTATATTTAATTTATTATATTTTCTTAACATTAACATACCTTTATAAGTATGATATAGACATCCATTTTTATCATCTGAATAACCAATTATAGAATGAACATTTCTAGAATCAATCATAGCTCTACAAATATCATCATCATCTTCTAAAGCAACTAAAGAAGTAGTATCAAAACCTTCTATAGAAGCATTTCTTTCTAATATATACATATATGCATTCTTTCTATATAGTGCAAATCTAGTAACCTCTATACCTAAAGTAATAGGTCTAGGTATTAAATAATGTTTAGGTATCATAACATTATATACATCAAAGAAAGAATCTTTTTTAAATTCTAAATTAGGTTCTTTTTTACCCATAGCAAATAAATATTGATTAGTATGTTCTATCTCATGTCTATATACATATAATACTAAATAAGCTCTTAATAAATTTAAATCTTTAAAATCATAAGCCTTAGAATAATAACTAACCATATTATCTAACCAAGAATTTAATCTTTTAATATTAACCCCTATAAATCCATAATTAGGATTAAAAGCAGCACTATTAGGATTAACTTTACTAAATCCTAAAGGAATACCATTATCATTTAATAAAATATCTATTTTTTTAATTATATCTTCATTTATATCATTATCTTTAATATAATGAATTAAACTTCTTAATTCTAATAATTTATCTTTCTCCATAAAAAATCCCCCATACCAAGTAGTATAACATATTTTATTGTAATTACTAGATAAATAAGGTATAATACATTAAGTAAAAAGGAGAAAAATATATGAAAAATGTACATGAAAAAGAAATAGAATACAAAGGAAAAGAATGGCAATCTATTTTAGATGAAGTACTAACTAAAAAATTAAAAGATGTAAGAATAGATGGCTTTAGAAAAGGCAAATGTCCTAAAGATGTTTATTTAAAAAGAGTAGGTATAGAAACATTATTTATGGATGCAGCAGATCTAGCTAGTAAAAAAGCTTACATGGAAGTATTAAAAGATAAAGAATTAGTACCATTTATTGAACCTAGATTAGATTTAAAAGCAATAGATAAAGATCATATTGTATTATCATTTACTATTATAACTAAACCAGAAGTAAAATTAGGTAAATATAAAGATCTAGGAATTAAAAAAGAAGCTGTAAAAGTAACTAAAAAAGAAATAGATGAAGAAATAGCAAGAGTATCTTCTAAGTTAGCTGATATCGTAGTAAAAGAAAATGGTGAAGTATTAGAAGGAAATACTGCAGTTATTGATTTTGAAGGAGTAGTTGATGGAAAACCTCTAGAAGGTGGCAATGGAGCTAACTACCCATTAGAAATTGGATCACATACATTTATACCAGGATTTGAAGAAGGAATCGTAGGTATGAAGGTTGGTGAAACAAAAGAATTAAATCTTAAATTCCCAGATAACTATGTAGAAGAATTAAAGAATAAGGATGTAACTTTCAAAGTAACAGTAAGAGAAATAAAAGAAAGAGTACTTCCAGAAATGAATGAAGATTTCTATAAAGACTTAGGTTATGATAATATCAAAACAGAAGAAGAATTTAGAAGTGAAATCGAAAAAGTTCTAAAAGAGAAAAAAGAACATGAAGCAGAAGATAAATATTTAGATGCTGTTATTGATAAAGCTATTGATAATATGAAAGTAGAAATCAATGATGAAATAATTGATGAAGAAATAGATAGAATCCTAAAGAACTTTGAACAAAGAATTAAAATGCAAGGTATTACTTTAGAACAATATGTACAATTCACTGGATCTACAATGGATCAAATGAGAGAACAAGTAAAACCAGAAGCAGACAAACAAGTAAAAATGCGTTTATTAGTAGAAGCTATTGCTGAAGCAGAAGATATCAAAGTAACTGATAAAGAAGCAAAAGAAAGAGCTAAAGAAATAGCTGAACAATACGGAATGACTGAAGAACAAGTATTAGAAGAATTTGGTGGCTTAGAAGTTGCTAAATATGATTGCCGTATGAATAAAGCATTAAAAGTACTTAAAGGTGAATAAATCGGAATTAATTCCGATTTTTTTATTGTATCTATAATTTTTAAAACCTTTATGTTATAATTAATAAAGAATAATAAAGGTGATATTATGAAGAGTAAAAGAATTGAAAATCATAAACAAAAAATTAGACAAAAGAAAAAAGAAATAAAAGAAAAATTAAAACAAATAAAAGATGAAAGAAAAGAAAAATATCTACTAGAAAGACAAGAAAGAAAAGAAAGAACCAAAAAATTAGTTCATGACTTTACTCAAAATCTTTTAAACAATCGTAAATACTTTATATCATTTTTAATAACATTTACTTTCATAGGTTTATTATTCTATAAAAAAGTATCTTTAGAAGTAGATAAAGTAAGAATAGCTAATGATATAGAAGAAAATGTAGCTGAACCTACACCAGTAGTAGAAAAGCTATCAGATGATTTAGATGTCTCTAATTATGTAGGAATCTATAGTAGAACTATTAATCTTCAAGAAGAAGCTAAACTAAATACATGTACTATGACATCTTATAAATTAATATATAAAATAGAATCAAATAAAAAAATAACTAAATATTTTCAATCAGACTGCCTAGGTACTATAGAAATGTATTCATCTACATTAAGTTATTATAATAATGGTGGAGCAAGATATATAGGTACAGAAGTAAATAACTTTATATTTGGTACTAATAGTATGAAAGAAGTAGATGGAGAAACATATAAAATAGATGAAGGAATAAATAAAATATCTGAAAGACTTATAGATAAGAATATAGAAATCTATTTCCCAGATAATACTATAATATTAGTTACTAATGATAATATATTATCTATAAAAGAATCATTAATATCATTTAGAATCCCAGAAGATTATAATAATAATGGTGGTGGCTTAACAAAAAGATTCTATGGTAATAAAAATTATACATTTAGATTTATAGTATACAATAATAATGAAAATATCTCTTGTTATGATAATGAAGAAAGTGAAGACCTATTATATACTATCTATCAAGTAACATATAATAAAGATGATAAAGAATTCGGTAGTATTAAACAAATAGTAACAAGAACTAAAAATGCCGGTTGTAATATCTATAAAGAAGACTTAGAAACATTAAAAGGATAATTAATTATCCTTTTTTTATTATTCCGTTTACGGAACAATATAAAAAAACTTGCAAAAGTTTTAATGTTTCTTTATAATAACCTTCCGAGGTGGGCATAATGTTAATAAAAGAAGCTTCCGCAAGATGGAATATTAGTGAAAGAAGAATAAGAAAACTAATAGAATTAGGTCGTATTAATAATGCAAAAAAACTAGGTACTGTTTGGTATATACCAGAAGATGTACCTAAACCTATAGATAGAAGATATAAATTAGAATTACCCAAATATGATCTAGATAATAGATACTTTAAAGACTTAGAAACTAGAACTAAATTATTAAAAAAACAAAAAGAAAAAACTAATACCAAGAATATAGAACTAGAATTATTATTTAGAATAATATCAGAGAATCTAACCCTTCTAGGTATGCAAATAACACCACAAGAAGTAAGAAAAATAACTCTTTTAGAAGAAACAATACCTAATAAATCATTATCTGAACATATACTAGTAAGAAACACTCTTAAAGCATATACTTCTAATAATAAAAGAATGACCTATATAGAGTTTAAAAATATCTATGAAGAATTAACATTTGGTCTAATAAATAATCCTATCTATAGAGAAAAAACTTCTCTAGAAATAAATAGAATGTTAGATAAATACTACAAAATAAGAGTATCTAATCCATATCTAGCAGCAGCTTATATTCATACTATGGTTAATAAAATAAGACCATTTTCTAAGTTTAATAGTTTATTTGCTTTAATTCTACTTAATATAACCCTTTTATCTAAAGGAATAGAACCCATAGTAATCCCATCAAAACGCCTAAATATCTATAAAGAATCACTAAGTGATGCACTTAATAATGACTACACAAATCTATTAAAAATGATTATCATAGAAGAGAATAATATCTTAGATACTTATGAAAAAATATTAAGTTTTAGTTGACAAACTTTTTCTTTAATATTAGAGTAAATGGCACAAGAAAAAATTATGCCATTTTTTAAATGCATAAAAATAGATAGGTGGAAACTAAAATGAATAAACTAATAAAAAGAACTATATTTACTATTTTATTATTCTTAAATATAGGTATAATTAAAGCAGAAACAATAACTAAAGAAGAATATAAAAATTATTTTGAATCACAAGAAAAAACAGGTATTACATTTGATGAAACTTATATGTATTATGTTACTAATCCTGAAGCTAAGAACTCTTATAAGCAAGCTATATTAGATGAATATAATACAAATATTAATTCATTAATGATTGGTAATGATAAAGAACTAAGTACAGAAGAAAACTATAATATAGAATTTTCATTTACTAATTTAGATGAAACATCAGCTAAATTAACTTTAACATGTAATGAAGAAGTACTATCAGAAAGAAATCTAGTTATTAATTATGCAGATACTAATAGTAAAACATCTACTAATCAAGAATATGTTAATAATATCCCATCTACTATTAACGAAGAAATAGATTTAACTGAAGAAGATCAAGAACTAATTAATGATTCAACTGCATTTATAAATAAATATAACTATAGTGGATCTTTATTAACTTATTTAGAAAACACACCTATTACTACAAATACAATAATTATTAATAATACATTAAACGGAACACAAAGAAATATTGATAGAAAGGTTTATTTACTAGTTGATGGTGTTTACTATAAAACTGTAAATTTACATCAAGTATATACAATCAAAGAACAAGAAGTTGACACTACTACAGAACCAGCTGTTGAAGAACCAACAACCGTTAATGTATTAGACATTATTAAAGATGAATATACTTCAACTGAAACAGAAAAGAATGCTTATGATAATCAAGATAAAGTAACTGAAGAAGTATATAATCAAATAGTACAAGATTTAAAAGATAACAATATAGATCCAAAAACAGTATTATTCTCTATCTATCAAGAAGCATATGCTATTGAAACAAAAGACTATATTCATAATTGGATTTTTGAAAATTTTTCAGATAATACAACTAAATTATTTAAAGTAAAATACGCTAATACAGATGATTATGATTCATCTAATGAAGAAATAATTAATAATATAAGTGATCCATTAGAAATAACTAATACTTTAAATACAATTACTTCTACAGAAGTAACTACTTCCGACGAAACAATAACTACATCAGTAAATACAACAATTAATAATCCTACTATTGAAACAAAATTCTATAATACTACTCCTAGTAAAGAAAACACTTATCTATTATCAGGAACTTTAGAAGGAGAATCAGACTTATTTATTAATGACGTATTCTATAAAACAGTAGATGTTAAATATAACTATATTACTAACTTCGCATTACCATATACTGTAGTAAATGATATATCTTATATTGAAGGAATTATTCAAAAATATTTAATTAATATGAATATTTCTTATCTAAATAAACCAGTTATAACTAAAGAAGGAAATAATGTTTATGTAAGAGATACTGAAGAATATCTAGGTATGTTTACTTATACAAAAGAAGCAGCACCAGTTACTCCAGCTCCTACACCAAAACCAACTTCAAAACCAACTACAAATCCAAGTAAACCTACAACTAAACCAAGTACTAATACAAATAAACCAAGTAATAATACTACAAAACCTAGTACAAATAACAATAATAAACCTAGTACAAATAATAAGCCAAGTACTAATAATAACAACAAACCAAGTACAAATAATAACAATAATGCAAATAATAATGGAACAGGTAATACATCTGATCCATCAAAAGATATAAATAAAACTCCAACTAAAGAAGAAACTAAAGATGATAATAAAGAAAATGAAGAACCTGTTGGTAAACCTGACGAAGGATTAGATGGAACAGATGAAGAACCTACTGATGAACAACCAATAGAAGAACCAACAGTAGAAGAACCAGAAGAAAATAAAGAAGAAGAAAAAGATTCTGAAGAAGATGAAGAAGAATCTAAAGATACTGAAGATACTACAATGAATATCATAATTTACTCATTAATAGGTGTAGCAGGAGCAGGTTTAATCGGTTCTCTAGGCTACTTATTCTATAAAAATAGTCGTCAATAAACGACTTCTTTTCCTAGGAAAAAAATTAAAAAAATAGCTATAAAAAATTAGCTTTTTTTTTGCAAAAAACTATAGACAAAAGACACTAAAAAACATATAATAAACTTTAAATGTTAAAACTTGAGGAGGCGACTTTAATAATGTTTACTAACTTACCAGTAATGCTCCTAAAAAGAGTAGTACTACTTCCTCATGAGGATGCTAGACTAGATCTTAAAAGTGAAATTAGTAGTAAAGTAATTGACCTAAGTATAGAAAAACACAATAGTGAAATCCTAATTATATGTCCTAATAACGTATATGAAGAATCCCCTGATGTAAAAGATTTACCAACTATTGGTGTAGTAGGTAGAATAAAGAGTAAAATGGAGTTGCCTAACGGTATTGAAAGAATAGTAGTTAATGGCTATAAAAGAGTAAAAATACTAGAATACGTTAATGAAGTAGCAGATGGAGATATTCTTAAAGCCAATACTATGGAAATAGAACTACCAAAATTCAATGAAGTAGAAGAAAGAACTTTAAAAAGAAAAATATTAGAACTAATAAATAATTATATAGAAATAAATCATGAAATAAGTAATAGTATTTCATCAAGTATTAAACAAATAAATGATTTAGGTAAATTAACAGATGTTATCGTATCATTTATGCCTTTTTCTACAGATAAAAAATTACTATATATGCAAGAAATGAATCCTTTACATAGAGCAAATGCTTTAGTATATGATTTATCTATAGAATTACAAGTAGCAGAACTAAATGAAAAATTAGAAGATGCTTTAAGAATTGATTTTGAAAAAAATCAAAAAGAATTTATCTTAAAAGAGAAATTAACTGAAATAAAAAAAGAATTAGGCGAAGCCGATTATAAAGATGAAATAATCTCTAATTATCTAGAAAAGATAAATGATTTAAAATGTCCAAATAAATTAAAAAATAAGTTAGTAAATGAAGTTAAAAAATTAGAATATACATCTGAAGAATCACCAGAAATAAGTACTATAAGAAACTATTTAGATTTAGTATTAGATTTACCATATGGTATCTATTCTGAAGATGAAAAATCTCTAAGAAAGATTAAAGAAGGACTAGATAGTACTCATTATGGATTAGAAAAAATTAAAGATCGTATAATAGAATATATTGCAGTAAAACAAAGAAATAAGAACTTAAAAAGTCCTATTATCTGTCTAGTAGGACCACCAGGAGTAGGTAAAACTTCTCTAGCTCAATGTATAGCAAAAAGTTTAAAAAAAGAATTCTATAAAATATCAGTAGGTGGTCTAAATGATTCAGCAGAATTAAATGGCCATAGAAGGACTTATATAGGAGCTTCACCAGGTAAAATAATTCAAGGATTAAAAAAATGTGGAACATCTAATCCATTAATCTTAGTAGATGAAGTAGATAAAATGGTAAAAGATTATAAAGGTGATCCAGCATCTGTATTGTTAGATATACTAGATCCAGAACAAAACTATATGTTTACAGATAACTATATAGAAGAACCATTTGATCTATCTAATGTATTATTTATCCTAACAGCTAATAATGAACAAGATATACCAAGTGCTTTATATGATCGATTAGAAATAATAGAACTATCTTCATATACAGAATTTGAAAAACTAGATATAGCTAAACAATATTTAATACCAAATATCTATAAAGAACATTTAGTATGTTCTAAAGAAATAAAATTTAATAATGATATTATTATGCATATCATAAATAGATATACTAAAGAAGCAGGAGTACGTGACTTACAAAGAAATATATCTACTATCGTAAGAAAAATAGTTACTAAATCAGTAAAAGAATCTAATAGTCCTATCTCTATTATTTTAAAGAAAGAAAATATAGAAGAATATCTAGGACCTATTAAATATGACAAAAACGACACATTATCAAAAAATGTCGGTTTAGTAAATGGATTAGCCTATACACCATCAGGTGGATTAGTTATGCCAATAGAAGTAACTGACTATCCAGGTACTGGTAATATAAAAATAACTGGTATGATAGAACAAGTAATGGAAGAAAGTATTAATGTAGCATTTAGTTATATTAAATCAAATACAGAATTATTTAAAATAAAAGACTATGACTTTAAAGAACATGATTATCATATTCATTTCTTAAGTGGAGCTATTAAAAAAGATGGACCATCTGCAGGTATAGGTATTACTACTGCTATATTAAGTCTATTATTAAATAAACAAGTACCACAAAATATAGCATTTACAGGAGAAATAACTCTACATGGTGATATTTTAAAAATAGGCGGCTTAAAAGAAAAAATAATAGGTGCATATAATGATAATATTAAAAAAGTCTATATACCAAAAGAAAATCATTGTGACATAGAAGAAATACCAAAAGAAGTCTTAAAAGAAATAAAAATAATAGAAGTAAAAACATATAAAGATATCTTTAGTGAAATATTTAAAATTAAATAAATCACTTTAAATATCTTTTTTTTTATGATAATATTTATATATATAATAGAGGTGATAAAATGAAGAATATTAGATACTATTTAAGCTTAATATTAATACTATCAGCATCTATTATTTTACTAAGTACATCATACTCTAAAGAATCAGGAATACTTCTTAATAATGAAATAACTAAAGAAGAAATAGATAATATAATTATTACTTATTCTAAAAGTAATATTATCTCTCCAAATGAATTAAATTATATAAATATAACTAATAAAAATAATCATCCAGTTACATATGAAATAGAACTATTAAAAAAAGATAATAATACAGAAGAAATCTATTATGAACTAGATAATAATGATATTAAAATACTAAAAAAGAATAGTGTAATAATAGAAGAAGAACTATCTGCATATGGTACTGATAAAGATACTATTACCCATAGAATAAATATCCAAAGTAATAAAAATAATAAATATGTTATTAGAATAAAAGAAACAACACATTTATCAAACATTATTAAAAAAGATCAAACATATAATAAAAATAATAATTATTACTATTATGGAACTAATCCTGATAATTATATTATTTATAATAAAGAATTATATCGTATATTAGGAATCGAAAATAATAAAATAAAATTAATAAGTTCTAGAAAAGAATTAAGTCCTTATCAAGAAGAACTAAATTATCCAACTATAGATGATATCTTAAATAGTATAAATGATAATGCAAATATATATAATATTAATGAATATGAAACATATTTATTAGATGAATCATATTGGTTAGAAGATAACTATAATAACTATTCAAATTACTATTATAGTAGTAAAAATGAATTTAAAACTAGTTATAAAAATATTCTACATTTTACTAAAGAAATAATATATATAGATGGTAATATAAAAATAGAAAAAGGTTCTGGAACTAAAGAAGAACCATATGAGGTATTATATGAAAGCAACTAAGATTATTAAAAAAAGAATATTAATAGAAACAATATCTCTATTGTTCTTAATAGTATGCATAGTATATTCAAGTATTACTATTAAAAAATCAAATGCTTCTACAGTAGAAAATAATAATAACTTTGTAGCCGTAATAGATGATAAAAAATATGATTCAGAATTAAAAAAATTATCTGATGGAGAAGGCTTACAACAAAGTGGTATTATCTATGCAGTAACTAATAATAATAAAAAGAATAAAACATATAATATATTAATAAAACCAGATACAGAGAAAATAGACAATATTAAAATAAGTGTTGATGATATATATATATTTAATTTAAATGAATTAGAAAAGAAAGATGATTATTATATCTTATTTACAAATACATTAGAATCTGGTTATACAAAAAGACATGTAATTAAATCATGGTATAAAAAAATAGATAATATCGAAACAGAAAAAGTAAAATATACCATAAAACTAGACACAAATTAGTACATAAAGTACTAATTTTTTAATTTATAAAAACTATATATGATATAATTTAAAAGGTGATATGTATGAAGAATAAAATACATTTTAATATACAAACAATTATAGCAATAATCATAATAGTATTTTGTTTAGCAGCCATTTTTGTTCGTGTACCATATCAAGTAGAAATGCCTGGTGGAACTATTAATCTAGAAAGCAGAATAATAGTAGATGGAGAAGAACAAAAAGTAAGCGGCTCATTTAATATGGCTTATGTATCAGTAGTACAAAGAAATCTAATATATACTTTAATAGGATTAGTACATCCTGATTGGGAAGTAGAAAAAATAAGTGATGTAACATTTGAAAATGAAACAATAGAAGATTCTAATAGGAGAGATAAATTATATTTAGAACAATCTAAAGATTATGCAATAGCAACTGCTCTAAAAGCAGCTAATTTACCATATGAAATAGTTAATTTAGAAAATAATATAGTATATATAGCCCCTGAAGCTAAAACTGATTTAAAAGTAGGAGATATCTTAATAGAATGTAATGGTAAAAAAGTAGAATCAGCAGAAGAAGTAAAAGCCTTAATAGATACATTAGATTATGGAACTAAAGTAAACTTTAAAGTGTTAAGAGATAAAAAAGAAGTAAAAGCTACTGGAGAAGTAGTTAATATTGATGATCAACATTATATAGGAATATCTATTACAACAACATTTGATATAAAAAGTGAATTAGATATAGAAATAAAGAGTAAAGATTCAGAAGCAGGTCCATCAGGTGGAATGATGATGGCTTTAATGACATATAATGCTATTACTAAACAAGATTTAACTCATGGTAAAAAAATAGTTGGAACAGGAACTATTAGTTTAGATGGAACTGTTGGCAAAATAGGTGGAATTAAATATAAGGTAATGGGAGCAGCAAGAGATAAAGCAGATGTTTTCCTAGTACCAAAAGATAATTATGAAGAAGCTATTAAAGTAAAAGAAGAAAAGAAATATAAATTAGAAATAGTAAAAGTAGAAACTCTACAAGATGCTATTAATTATTTGGAGAATTTAGATGACTAGTTATTATAAAACAGATATTGAAGAAGATATCCCAAAAATTATTAGAATGAATTCTCAATATAAAGAATGGTATCAAATAGTAAAAGATATATTACATAATCAAGAATTTCAAAAAAGAAAACTATTTCCTCATCATAAAGATTTATCAGTATGGACTCATTCTATATTAGTATCATATAACTCATTTATAGTAGCTAAATACTTTAATGCAGATGATAAAATATGTGCAATAGCAGGACTATTACATGATTTTTATCCATGGTCATGGATAGAAGATGAGAATATAAAAGAATTAGATAATGGATATTATATGAATTATCGTAATACTAAACATAAATTCTTTAAACAACATGGCTTTATTCATGGAAAAGCAGCATCAGAAAACTATCTAAAGTATTTCCCTGAATTAGAGAATAAAAAGATAACTAATGCTATAAAAAGACATATGTTTCCACTAACTATAATACCACCTAGATATAAAGAAGGATTAATAGTAAGTACAGTAGATAAATTAAATTCAGTACATGAATTACCTAATATCTATACAATGGCTAATATAGTTTATAAAAAGAGTACAAAAGAAATAATTAAAATAGGAAATAGAATAAAAAACAATTATTGACAAAAATAAGTAAACAAAAAGCAAGAAAATGTTGGAATATAACTAAAAGTTATATATAATATATATACGAGGACGTGAATTATGCAAGTTGAAACAAAATCAAGAGTACTAATAATAATATTTTTAATAATAATGGCTATATTAATTACCATAAGTGCTTAAAACAGGTTATAACCTGTTTTTATTATGTAAATTAATATAATATTTGATATAATAAATAACGTGATATTTATGAAAAGAAATGAAGTAGATAGAAGTAAATTAAGTCCAGGTATGAAACAATATATGGAAATTAAAGACCAATATCCAGATGAGTTATTGTTTTTTCGTCTTGGAGATTTCTATGAATTATTCTTTGAAGATGGTATCTTAGCTTCTCGTGAACTAGAATTAACTTTAACAGGTAAAAATGCTGGACTAGAAGAAAGAGTACCTATGTGTGGAGTACCTTTTCATAGTGTAAAACCATATATAGAAAAATTAATTGCTAAAGGCTATAAAGTAGCTATATGCGAACAATTAGAAGATCCAGCTAAAGCAAAAGGAATGGTTAAAAGAGGAGTTACCCAAGTAATATCTAAAGGAACTATTATCGATAATGATATGTTAACTTATTATGATAATAACTATATAGGATCTATTCTAGAATTCCCAGGTTACTATACTATTACTTATGGTGATATATCTACTGGTTCTTTATATATAATAGATATTCAAGAAAAAGAAAAATTAATAAATACTATTTTATCTTTAAATCTAAAAGAAGTAATACTATCAGATTATTCTAATACAGAATTAATAGATATCTTAAAAAATAACTATAATATAGAAGTCACTATAAATACAGAATATCTAGAAAATGATTATGAATACTTATATAAAGATATAAAAGAAATGAGACATATTCTAGGTATTAAACATTTACTATATTATTTAAGTGTTAAACAATTAAAAGATCTACATCATATAGAAAAAGTAGAATTAGTAGATTTAAATGAATATCTAGAAATGGATATTCATACAATAAGAAATCTAGAATTATTTGAAACAATTCGCACTAAAGATAGAATATATTCATTAATCTGGTTATTAGATAAAACTAAAACAGCAATGGGTTCTAGAACTCTAAAAGAATGGTTAAATAAACCATTAAAAGATATCGATAAAATAACTAAAAGATATGATATGATTGATAAACTAAGAACAGAATTCATTATTAAAGAAGAACTAACTCATGAATTAGAAAATGTTTATGACTTAGAAAGACTATGTGGTAAAACAACATGTGGTAATTTAAATGCTAGAGATGTTTTACAAATAAAAAAGAGTTTAAAATCATTACCAATTATAAAAGAATATATAAAAGAATTAAATTTTAATTATGAAATAGATTCTGAAGAAGAACTATATAATCTATTAGAACAATCTATCTATGAAGATCCACCTATAACTCTAAAAGAAGGCTATCTAATTAAAGAAGGCTATAATGAAGAATTAGATGAATTAAAAAAGATTAGATCAGGTGGCAAAGAATTTATAGCATCTTTAGAAGAACAAGAAAGAGAAAGAACAGGTATAAAAAACTTAAAAGTAGGTTATACAAAAGTATTTGGTTACTATATAGAAATATCTAAAGGACAATTAGATCAAGTAAAAGAAGAATATGGTTATGAAAGAAGACAAACACTTACTAATTGTGAAAGATTTATATCACCTTTATTAAAAGAAAAAGAAGCATTAGTATTAAATGCTGAAGAAAAAATAATAGAATTAGAATATAATCTATTTCTAAATATAAAAGATCAAATACAAAAAGAAATATTTACATTAAAGAATATAGCTAAAATATTAGGAGAAGTAGATGCTATTATAAGTTTATCTACTATAGCAGATGATTATTCATTAGTAAGACCTACATTAAATGAAAATAATTCTATAGAAATAATAGAAGGAAGACATCCAGTAGTAGAAAGAGTATCATCTAAAGAATATGTACCTAATGATTGTAAAATGGATAATAAAACTCATACATTATTAATAACAGGACCTAATATGAGTGGTAAATCTACTTATATGAGACAATTAGCTATAATAATTATAATGGCTCAAATGGGATCATTTATACCAGCAAAAAGTGCTAAATTACCAATAATAGATAAAATATTTACTCGTATAGGAGCATCAGATGATTTAGTATCAGGAGAATCTACATTTATGGTCGAAATGTTAGAAGCTCAAAATGCTATAAAAAATGCTACCAAAAATTCATTAATATTATTTGATGAATTAGGAAGAGGAACAGCTACATATGATGGAATGAGTTTAGCACAATCTATTTTAGAATATGTAAATGATAATATAAAATGTAAAACATTATTTAGTACTCATTACCATGAATTAACTAATTTAGAACATATGGAAGGTATTAAAAACGTTCATGTT
>JAEEGL011972642.1_pt1 | contig 34076 bp, 21 predicted proteins | sample 9134231 | NCBI WGS metagenome assembly JAEEGL01 (sample SAMN16246548, study PRJNA631951) | gut metagenome | biome: gut microbiome; feature: rumen; material: fiber-attached | host: Bos | place: Iran: Karaj | collected 2018-10 | reverse complement strand
CGAACCATCGACAGTTGACACCGCGGAGCCCGTTCCGACCGATAACGCAGGCAGCGATACGGTTCCGACGACCTCGTCCGGCAAAACTACTGATAAGGCGCCGGTATCGACCGGTACCACTCCGGACGGCACCGGATCAAACACAGGTTTGATTATTGGAATAATCGCGGCTGTGGTCGTTGTAATTGCGGTTGTCGCAATTATCATTGCCAAAAAGAAAAAGTAATTTCTAATAATTACAAAAAATGTACTAGCAAGTTGTTATCATTTTGGGAAGTATTAAAATTATGGTATAATCGCTTTCAACTTCGTTTCGAACAAAGGGTGAAGCCCCGACGGAGGAACGAAGTTGAAAGTCCGTTTTTCCGCATGTCTCTGACGTGACGCAGACTGTGAATTTATATTTCAATTTGCAATTAACCCTAAAAAACAACAGGTTATTTTTATGAAGAAAAAGGTCAATTTCATGGGCATAGAAAAACTGAATGAAAACAACGTTTCCGAGATACTCCTCATGCCGTATTCGCATCACGATTACGAATGGTGCTGCACGCGCGCGTGGCATAAATGGCGTTATATCAAGGCCTTCAGCGACGTGCTTGACGTAATGAAGGAGGACCCGGAATATACATGGTGCATAGACAACGTCGTGCACAGCTGGATACCGTTCGTCACGTATTGCCCGGAGCGGGTCCCCGAGTTCGTCAAATACGTAAAGGAAGGCCGGATATGCGTCCTGAACGGAGGCGTAAGCCTGGCCCGCCCGTCGATCACGTACGAGGAGACATATATACGCAACATGACTGAGGGACGCAGGTTCTTCCGAGAACAGTTCGGCGTCGACGATTTCCCGGTGCTTTACAACGCGGATACAGCCGCGGGACACAGCCAGCTTCCGCAGATCGCCAGACTCGGCGGCCACCGTTACTACCGTTTCCAGAGACCGGACAACCTTCTGACCAAAAAAGGCGTGCCTATGCAGTTCTGGTGGGAAGGCCTGGACGGAAGCCGCATCCTTACCACGCGCGGAGTTTACGGCGGGTTCTGGAATCAGGCGGAATGGCTTTCGCTCGACCCGGACACCAGCTGGGAAGACAAGAAAGAGAATTTCTATGATAAAGTGCTGTACGACAAGGTCAACGGCAACGAAAGCACCGATATTGTAATGCAGTTTGTCGGGTGCGACGACTGCAGGCCGAAGCGCGACATTCACGACAATCCCATTCCGCTGGACGAGTTCATTCGGGAATGGAACGACCGCGAGCCGCAGAAGATGCGCTACGCCACGGTCCACGAAGCGTATGCAATGCTCGAGAAAAAAGATCTTCCGACGTGGAAGGGCGTGCTCGACCATGCGGAACTGAGCTACAATTTTCCGCAGAAGGGCGTAAACTCGATGTGGCGCCGCCGCCTTGAACTGGACCGCATGCTGACTCAGCTGGAAAAGCTGAGCGTTATCGCAGAACGCATGGGACTGCCTTATCCGGAGCAGGAGATACGCGGTCTGTGGCGCGAACTTTTCGAGATAACCGGTCATGCCATCGAGGACATACAGGCGCGTGACAACGCGGAGCTTCAGGAAATAGCCGAGATGGCGCACCGCCGCGCGCTGGTTATGATACGGCGCACGAAGGAATACATCGTCAACCATGTAAAACAGGACAGGGAACTGCAGTTCGTGGTAATCAGCACTCTCAACTGGCGCAGCGAACAGGTTGTTCGCTTCCAGGTAACGAATTTCTGCGGAATGAGCGGCTTTGACGTCGTCGACGGTCAGGGCAACGTTCTTCCGTATCAGGTGACGGACGTTTTCAACGAGTGGCGCAGCTACAAGGGTTCGGAATATGCAGGCGTCGAGATCGAAGTGAAAGTCAGCGTCCCCGCAATGGGATATACCGTTCTCACGGCAGTCCCGAACGGGCAGAAACTCAGGGAGCGCGTCGACGCAACCTTCATCGACAATCTGCCGTCCGGCCTTCCGGCGGACGCTCCGGACACGGTGACAATGGATAACGGGCATGTTTCTGCAACCTTCTTCAGAGGAGCGCTTGTGTCGTTCCGCGACAAAAAGACCGGCCGCGCGATAGAAGCTGACGCCGTTCATCCCGCCGCCCATCTGCAGTTCGTCGAGATAGCGCCGAGCAATTCGTGGCTGTCCGATCTGCACAACATAGTGCGGAAGTGGGAGTTCGTTCCCGAATGCGGCAAAATTCTTGCCAACGGTCCGGTGCGCTTTACGTATAAGGCGTACGGAAAGATCAGGGGCGAGGAGGCTTCGCTTATTTATACGCTAAAGGATGGTTCGAAAGGGCTGGATCTTCGCGTTGAGTACAATTTCAGAGAGGCTGTCGAGGGCATGATGGTGTTCGGAGTCCGCGCCGATTCGGGCAGCGACGTATACGCCGACATTCCGTTCGGGGCTGAAAAGCGCGAATTCTTCGACGAACTCACGGTCGATCCGATCACGAACGAGCCCATCGCCGCCGCGCCGGGCGAGTGGGAATACCCGGGACAGATATACGCCCGCAACTGGGTGTGCTTCAGGAGTTGCACGGCACCGGTGGCTCTGATGTCGAAAAACTGCGGCGCGTATTACAACTATGACCGCGACATAAACGAAATGCGTCTTCTGCTTACCCGCAACCTGCCGATGAAGTACCGCACGGACCGCTGGTTCGGAGAATGTCCAGCCGACTTCGACGTTACAGGGCCGCAGGATTACGAACTGTCCATAGTATTTGCCGAAAAGATGGGGCGCTTTAACGATTTGCAGCGGTACCACAAGCAGCTGATCTATCCCGCGGAGGCCGATCAGAAATTCGGATTTTCCGGCAGCGGAGTCTGCCCGCAGGAGAACGGCATGTTCGATACGGACAGGAAAAACGTCATCTGTACCGCCGTATATCGGGAGGACGGCAGACATCTTGCGCGCTTCTTCGAATGCGACGGCGTAGCCACCGTTGCCACTGTCACGCTTCCTCCTGAGGCGCGCAAGGTTCGCGCGGTAGATTTCTGCGGCAACACGCTGGAGGACGTAAAACTTTACGTCAGCCATGTCCGCAACACGGTAAAGGTCTTCTTCGGCGCTTTCAAAATTGTCACGCTTGAATGGACGTAAATCAAATATGAGGTAACCATGAATAACATACCGGAGATAAAGATGGGCATAGTGGCGGTGAGCAGAGACTGCTTTCCGGTGAGCCTGTCCGAGGAAAGAAGAAAAAAGGTCGTCGAGGCGGCCTTTAAAAAAGGGATCGAACTGTACGAGTGCCCGACGGTCGTAATGACCGAACGGGACGCGGATAAAGCGCTGGAGATGCTGAAGGAGAACCGGGTCAACGCGCTCGTCGTGTATCTGGGGAATTTCGGTCCCGAAACAGCCGAAACGCTTCTGGCGAAAAAGTTCGACGGCCCGGCAATGTTCTGCGCGGCCGCCGAGGAAAGAGGAGACAACCTCATAACGGGACGGGGAGACGCGTTCTGCGGAATGCTCAACGCCTCGTATAACCTCGCCCTGCGAAACGTGAAAGCGTATATACCGGACAATCCCGTCCTCGATGCCGACGGAGTAGCGGAGAATATAAAGAACTTCGTTCCCGTCGCACGCGCCGTGACAGGACTGAAGAACCTTAAGATAATATCGTTCGGCCCGAGACCGAGAGACTTCCTCGCATGCAACGCGCCTATTAAAAGACTGTACGACCTGGGCGTCGAAATAGAGGAGAATTCGGAACTCGACCTGTTCGAGGCGTATAATAAACATAAAGACGACCCGCGTATCCCGCAAGTGGTCGCGGATATGGAAAAGGAGCTGGGCAAAGGTAATACACAGCCCGGCATCCTGCCGCGTCTCGCACAGTACGAGCTTACGCTCACTGACTGGGTGGAGGAGCACCGCGACGGAAGAGAATACGTAGCTATGGCAAACAAGTGCTGGCCCGCCTTCCAGACGCAGTTCGGCTTCGTGCCGTGCTACGTGAACTCGAGGTTCGCGTCGCGCGGTATGCCGATTGCCTGCGAGGTGGACATATGGGGAGCGCTGAGCGAATATATCGGAACGTGCGTGACCGGAGACGCGGTGACGCTGCTCGACGTGAACAATACGGTTCCTCACGATATGTTCGCAAGCGACATAGAAGGGAAGTACGGCTACGGAGAGAGCGACGTGTTCATGGGATTCCACTGCGGGAACACCCCTGCATGCAAGCTGTGCTCTCCCGAACTGAGATACCAGCTCATCATGCACAACTCGCTTGAGCCCGACGTGCCTCCGGACATAACCCGCGGGACCATCGAGGGAGACATAGCTCCGTCGGGAGTTACCGTGTTCCGGCTTCAGAGCACGGCCGACGCCGTGCTTAGGGCTTACATAGCCGAGGGAGACGTTCTTCCCGTACCTACGAGATCGTTCGGCTCGATAGGGATCATAGGCATACGCGAAATGGCCAGGTTCTACCGCCACGTTCTCATAGAGAAGAATTTCCCTCACCACTGCGCGGTCGCTTTCCGGCGCTGCGGCAGGCAGATATTCGAGGTCTTCAGGTATCTGGGCGTATGCGACGTCGGCTTCAACCGTCCCGCCGGAGACAGGTATCCTTCGGAAAACCCGTTCTGACGAAATCAGTGAAAAAAGCAGCAATCATCGGTCTGCTGTCGGCACTCATCTGTTTACCGGCGGCAGGCTGCGCCTGCAGAGGGGAGGCGATTCATACGGAGGTCAGTGATTTGAATACAGTTTCCGAATCCGCAGCCGAAACGGGGGACGTGAAATCCGCAAACCCGGAGCGCGACAAATGCAGCGTTCCGACCAAAAGGCACAGGACGTTTTTTACATACAAGGTAATTAACGGAACCGAGCTGAAACTACACTTTGTGCCGCCCACGCTGGACGTTTACGAAAAAGCGCCCGTAATCGTAAATTATCCGGGAGGAGGGTTTGCGTCTTCCTCCATTGCGGATTATCACAGAATACTGACGGCAGAGTACGGAGACATCTACGACGCGGGAATTGCAACTGTTACGGTACAGTACAGAACGACTGCCGAGCATTTAGCCAACATGGATCAGATAATGTCCGACTGCGCGGACGCACTCAGATTCCTGTCGAGATACAGTGATATCTTGGGGGTAGACGCGCAGAATATCATTACCTTCGGCCATTCCGCGGGCGCGACAGCAGCTCTGCTCATGGCTTATGCGCCGCACAGCATTATGGATGCGGACAATTATTACCCTGAGTACGACTTCCGGGTGTGCGGAGCATTCGCGATGTCCCCGAGACCGAGGTACGGCAATTCGGACAATAAAATACTGTTTCCCCAAAACGAAATGACGGGAAAGTGGAGCGCAGTTAACTATGTCGGAAGCGGAGGAGCTCCATGCAAGGTCCTGATGGGCAGGGAGGATGAGCTGATAGATCCGTCTCTGGTCGCTGAGTTCAAAGCAGCCTGCGACAGGGGCGGTGTTCCGTGCGAGGTTGTCTGGCTTGAAAACGCGGATCACGGATATCACAGCGTGAACGGCAGGGATGTTGTGCCGGATTACGACAAGACGCGCGCAACGATAATACCGTTTGCGAAAGGATGCGTCGGACGGTAGCTTTTGAACATTAAAAATTTCGGAAAAGTCAGGTGTTTCGAATATAAAAAAGTGCGCCGGGAAGACGTTATGCTCTTCCCAGCGCGCTTTTTCAATTATACGATTTGAAGAATATAGAATTTTAGGTAATCGGTTTCGGACGAACCGAGAAGTATCGGATGGTCGGGAGACTGCTGGCGTGCCTCGATCTGTCTTACCGTCACTCCGGTTTTTTTAGCCGATTCTACCAGCATTTTTTCAAACATCGGAGCAGGCATGAAATGAGAGCATGAGCAGGTGGCGAGATAGCCTCCTCTCGGCAGCAGACGCATGGCCGCGGTGTTTATTTCAGCATAGCCGCGCTGCGCGTTTCCAACGGTGCGGCGGCTTTTTGTGAACGCCGGAGGGTCGAGTATGATGAGATCGAACGGGTGTCCGCCCTTTTCGAGGAGCGCGCCGAGATAATCAAACGCGTCGGAGACTGCAAAATCGATTTCACCGGCGCCCCCGTTTAGCTCAGCATTCTTTTTTGCCTGATTTACTGCTGTTTCTGATACGTCGACTGCCGTTACGGATTTTGCGCCTCCCTTCAGAGCGTTCAGAGCAAACGAACCTGTGTGGGTAAAGCAGTCAAGCACATTCCTACCTTCAGAGAGGCGCGACACCGCAGCGCGGTTGTATTTCTGATCGAGAAAAAACCCGGTTTTCTGTCCGTTTTCAAAGTCCACCAGATATTTAATACCGTTTTCGGTTATTTCCGTTTCGGTTTTTTCCGGGTGAGAATATCCGGCGTACCAGCCCTTTGTCTGCTCAAGTCCTTCAAGAAGCCTTATCTGAGAGTCGTTTCTTTCGTAAATGCCGCTAATTTCTTCTCCGTATGAGCCGAGGACGTCAATCAGTTTCCGGTACACGGTGTCTTTTACCCGTTCCATACCGTACGAAAGCACCTGCGTGACGAGGATTCCGGAAAAACGGTCGACTGTAAGTCCCGGGAAACCGTCCGCCTCTCCGAAGATCAGGCGGCAGCACCGGAAATCGTCCTTCATAACGGTTCTGCGGTAGTCAAGCGCGTATTTTACGCGCCTCTCCCAGAATCTTTCGTCGAACACGTCGTTTGCGTTGGATGACAGGATGCGCACGCGGATCTTGCTTTCGTCGCTGGCAAAACCGGTGCCGAGATATGTGCCCTTTTCCGAAAACACGTCGCAGAGCTGTCCGTTTTCGTGTCCTCCCGTTTCGGACAGTATCTCATCTCCGTAAACCCAGAGATTGCCTTCCTTTATGTATTTCTCGCATTTCTTCGTTACGGTGAACGAAGGGTGATCCCTTTGAATTTTCATTTTTCCCCCGGGCCGGCGGCCGCTGTACTCTATACTGTTATATATTATACCACAACCTGCGGACAAAATGTACTTTTTTCGTAAAAAAATTTTTTTTATTGAAAAATCGGTCGATATATGATATAATATTTACAGATAACTCTCTTGAAAGATGTTCCGCTGAAAGGTTTGAATGCAATATGTTTACTCTTGATTATCACAAATCGCAGGATGTTCTGCACGTAGGGACCGAAAAGCCGAGAGCGTATTTCGTTCCGTGTTCGTCTGAAAAAGAGGCAGGCTCGGGCAATCGCGCGCTTTCATCAAGATTTTTGTCCCTGTGCGGTCTGTGGGATTTCTGCTTTTATCCTGTTCCGGAGGATATCGAAGACTTTACGTCCCCCGATTTTGTCCCTGCCGGACACGACGAAATGACCGTTCCGAGAAGCTGGCAGACCGTTGCGGGATACGATTCGCCTAATTATACGAACGTCACGTATCCTTTCCCGATAGATCCGCCGAACGTTCCGGCTGCCAATCCTTCGGCGCTTTATTCCCGGAAGTTTTTCGTCTGCGACGCCTTTTTTGACGGACGCGACGTGTTCATCGACTTTGAAGGAGTCGATTCGTGTTTTTATCTTTATATTAACAGAAAATTCGTCGGCTACAGTCAGGTGAGCCACTGCGTAAGCGAGTTCAATATTTCAGATTATATCTTTGAGGGCGAAAACCTGATTCAGGTGCTTGTTTTCAAATGGTGCGACGGATCGTACCTCGAGGATCAGGACAAGTTCCGTTTTTCCGGGATCTTCAGAGAGGTATATCTGCTCTCGCGCGACAAGGAAAGGATATCCGATTTCTTCATTCATCCGTCGCTTAACGGGGATTTTTCGCGCGGAGAGCTGGCAGTTGACTTTGATACTGTCGGAGAGCCGGAGATAAGCGTTGAGCTGTCGTCGCCGGACGGGGAGACGGTTTATTCCGGCAAATACGTCACAGGGGACAGGATCTCCGTTGACAGCCCGTCTCTGTGGTCGGACGAGTCGCCTTCCCTTTACACTCTCATGATAAAATGCGGCGGTGAGTATATATGCCAGAAGATAGGCTTCCGTTCGTTTGAGATAAAGAACAGAACGGTACTCGTGAACGGGAAGAAGGTCAAAGCGAGAGGAGTGAACCGCCACGACAGTCACCCGATCCTTGGTTCGGCGACGCCGCTCGATCATATAATGAACGATCTTCTTATTCTCAAGCGCCACAACGTCAACATGATACGCACGAGTCATTACCCCAACGATCCGCGCCTGCCAGAGTTGTGCGACAGGCTGGGTATTTATCTGTGCGACGAAAACGATTTCGAGACGCACGGGATCCAGGTTGTCGACTGGGATTATTTCGTCAGAAGCCCAGAGTGGACGGATTCTCTTCTTGACAGGATCGAAAGGCTTTTCGAGCGCGACAAGAACCGCGCTTCGGTCATTTTCTGGTCGCTCGGAAACGAATCGGGCATGGGAGACAATCAGCGGCTCATGTCGGAATTTATTAAAAAAAGGATGCCTGAGGCGATAATCCACTGCGAGGATGTCTCGCGCCGTTTGCGCATAGGCCCTCCCGCGGAGGAGTACAGGGAGATGGTCGAGTGCCCGTGGGTGGACCTTGAAAGCAGGATGTATCCCTCGGTCGACGAGTGCAGAGAGTACCTTGAAAACCCGGTTTTCACAAAACCTCTTTTCCTTTGCGAATACAGCCACGCAATGGGCAACGGCCCCGGCGATCTTGCCGACTACTGGGAAATGATAAACCGCTATGACGGATTCTTCGGCGGATGCGTGTGGGAATTTCTGGACCACTCCGTTGCGACGGGGAATGATCCGCTGTATCATCCGCATTATCTGTACGGCGGCGATTTCGGGGACGTGCCGAACGACGGGAATTTCTGCTGCGACGGCCTTGTGTATCCCGACCGCCGTCCGCACACCGGATTTCTTGAACTAAAACAGATTCTTGCACCGGTAAGCATGACGGACGCTTCGCCCGACGGTTCACGGTTCACGCTGAAAAGCAGAAGACTGTTCACCTCTCTGAGCGATCTGTCGCTTTCGTGGGAAATAGAGAGAAACGGGAAAATAATACGCGCGGGGTTCGTTCCGCGTCTGGATATAGGCCCCGAAGCTGAAAAAACGTACGAAACGGACTTGTCCGGCCTGATTTTCAAAGGGAACTGCCATCTGAACGTCACGATTCTGCGCAACACGCCGGCAGAATGGGCGGAGGCCGGCAGCCCCGTCTGCTCGTTCCAGAGCAAGATTGAAACAGAAACGGAATATCTTTCCATCGAATCCCCGTATCAGGTCTCGCTTAAAGACGCCGGGAACGAATTCGTTATCTCAACTCCGCAGACTGAGGCGCGGGTGAGCCACGAAAGCGGGCTTATCACTTCATACGTTTTCAGCGGGAAGCAGCTGATTGCTTCACCGGTATCGTTTGCCGTGTGGCGCGCCCCCACCGACAATGACAGAAACATAAGGCATGTCTGGGAAAAACACGGATATAACGACGCGCGTCCGAAGTGCACGTCAGTCAGCGTATGCGGAATCGGGTACGACAAGGTTATTCTGCGCGCGGGTTTCAGCATAGAGTCGGAAAAGGCGGGGCAGATCATGAGGATCGAGACGTTTTATCTGTTCCGCGGAGACGGAAGCGTCGAGCTGCGCACGAAAGCGGAGACTGTCGACGGGCTTCCCGCGCTCCCACGCTTCGGCATTGAATTTCTTATGCCGCAGGGCAGCGAACAGATACGCTATTACGGGCGCGGTCCGTATGAAAGCTATATCGACAAGAGGCTTGCGAGCCGGCAGGGACTATTCACCACGACAGCGACGGATAATTTCGAGCATTACATAAAGCCCCAGGAAAACAGCGCCCACGCCGACACCCTGTGGATGTTTACGGGGGATCTTTCCGGAAACGGTCTGCTTTTCACCGGCAACGGACATCTGTTCTCCTTCAACTGCTCGCATTACACTCCCGCGATGCTGACTGCGGCAAAGCACGATTTCGAGCTTGAGCCGCTTAAAGAAACGTCAGTCAGCGTGGATTACAGGCAGACCGGCATAGGCTCCAATTCTTGCGGGCCGGCCCTTGCGGAAAAATACAGATTCGACGAAAAAAAGTTCACATTCACGATAAGGATCATGCCGTGCGGCATAGATTCGGTCGATCCGTTTGCTGAGGCATATAAGAAATGAAAGATACCGTAAAAATAGCCGATACCGGCAACACACTTATAATAGCCCACAGAGGCGCAAGCTGTCTTGAAAGGGAAAATACGCTGCCGGCGTTCGTCGCAGCAGGGAACAGATCGTATTTCGGAATCGAGACCGACGTTCACGTGACGCTCGACGGAGAGCTTGTCATTATGCACGACAGCGATACCTCGCGGGTTTCCTTCGAGAGCAAAATCATAGAACGGTGTACCCTTGAAGAGCTGAGAAACGTTCGAATAAAGGATCTTGACGGCAGCTGGCGAACCGATCTGCGCATACCGCTGTATTCGGAGTATCTGAAGATATGCCGCGCGTACGGAAAAAAGGCAGTCGTCGAACTCAAGGAACGGTTTGAAACAAGATACGTGGAAAAGCTTCTGGACGTGACCGGCGACACAAGCGACGTGATCTTCATTTCGTTCGTTCCCGAAAACCTGATCGACATACGTTCGATGCTCCCAGGAGCGGACATTCAGTATCTTGCATGGAACACGGGGGGAAAGACGCTCGAGATAATCGACCGTTACGGCTTTGACCTCGATCTCTGCGGGCTGGACCTGGCAAACGCCGACAAAACTTCCGTCGACGTCGAAAAGGTGAAGCTGATCCACGGTATGGGCAAAAAGCTCAACGTCTGGACTGTCGACAGCCCGGAGCACGCCACCATGCTGATAAACGCCGGCGTGGACATGATAACCACAAACTGTCTCGAGTAGCGTGCGGAATGGAGACGTTGCTTATAGGCATCGCCGGCGGGACGGGAAGCGGCAAAACCACTGTAACGCACCGAATAGCCGAGATGTTTGCCGGAGAGGTGTGCGTCATATATCACGACAATTATTACAAAGCGCACGACGAGCTGACGTACGGGGAACGTGAGAAGCTCAATTACGATCACCCCGACGCGTTCGACACTCCGCTTTTTCTGAAGGATCTGAAGGCTCTGAAGGCCGGCAGAGCGGTGGAATGCCCGGTTTACGACTATTCGGCGCATAACCGCTCGAAGGATGAAACGGTGCGCATCGAGCCGAAGAAAATAATCGTGGCTGACGGCATACTCATATTCTACGAAAAAGAGCTGCGCGAGCTGTTCGACATTAAGATCTTCATCGATACCGACGCCGACGTAAGGATACTGCGGCGCCTGATGCGCGACGTCAGCCAGCGCGGGCGCACCGTGGAATCGGTGGTGACGCAGTATCTGACAACGGTGAAGCCTATGCACGAGCAGTTCGTCGAACCGACCAAAAGATACGCCGACGTAATTATCCCAGAAGGCGGAAGAAATCCCGTCGCTCTCGAAATGCTGTTCAGCAGAATAAGACAGCACATGGGACGCTGACTTTATAACCTGTGTATTTCCGTTTTACAACAGTTTCTTGGTTCTTCTTTTCAAAGAAGAACGAATAAAAAAAGAGGACAAAAAAATGGCATCATATCCTACTCCGCACATTAACGCGATTCCCGACGACTTTGCAAACACGGTTCTTATGCCCGGCGATCCGCTGCGTTCGAAATTCATCGCCGAAAATTTCCTTGAGGGGGCGCGGCTTGTAAACAACGTCAGGGGAATACAGGGCTATACCGGATATTACCGCGGCTTCCCGGTTTCCGTAATGGCAAGCGGAATGGGAATGCCGTCAATCGGCATATACTCATATGAGCTGTATAATTTCTTCGGTGTGGAGAACATAATGCGCATAGGCTCGGCGGGAGCCATGAGCGAAAAAATCGCCGTGCGCGACATCGTAATGGGCATGGGCGCGTCAACAAATTCGAATTTCGCACATCAGTATCACCTGCCCGGCACGTTTTCGGCGATCTGCAGCTATAAGATGCTGAAGGCATGCACCGACACAGCCGATGAAATGGGCGTAAGGTATCACGTCGGGAACATTCTGTCTTCCGACACGTTTTATAACGACGAGGGCGATCTCCCTGCGAATTTCTCGTCGCTTGCCTCCTACGGAAAGATGGGCGTGATGGCGGTCGAAATGGAGGCCGCAGGTCTTTACATGAACGCCGCGCGCGCCGGGAAAAACGCCCTTGCAATATGCACGATCTCCGACCACCTTATAACCGGCGAGGCAACCAGTGCCGAGGAGCGCCAGAATTCGTTTACCGAAATGATGGAGCTGGCCCTGCGCACGGCCGTTAAGCTAGGCTGACAGCAAAAAAAGCACTGTGCCGGCTAAAGCACAGTGCAGAGCGCTATTTTATTCCGATAAGGTCTTCGCCCTTTCCGCTCAGGGCGGCGCGCCTGTATTTGCCGGGCGTTATGCCGTATTTTTCGGAAAACAGGCGGTAAAAGGCGGACTGGGTGGATATTCCCACGGCGCTTCCCACGTCGGTCGCGGGGATCGCGGTCGTGAGGAGCAGCTGCTTGGCCTTCTGTATGCGGATGTCGTTCAGATATTCCATCGGGGTAATGTTTATCTCGGAGCGGAACAGCCGGCAAAGATACGAGCGGTTTATGTTTACGTGGTTCGCCACCGAGTCTATGGTGATCTGCAGGGCGTAGTTTTCCTCCATGTACCTCATGGCCGAGGCCACGTATGTGTTTACAAAGGAGTTCTGCTTATACGAGTCGCCGCCCCGGTCAATGAATATCTTAAACAGCTCGAACAGCCGCTGACAGCCGTAAATGTCGGGATTGTCGATCCCGTTGCGGATCACCTCGGCGGTTTCCCTGATGATTCGCGGTATCGCGTCCTCGCGTATTCTTATAACGTAATCGGAGACAAACTGCGTACGCTTTATGATCCCTTCGGCCATGGCGCCGCCGAACGAAAAGAAATAGTATTCCCATGGGTCGTCCTTGTCCGCCGAGTACACGGTGGAAACGCCCGGCGGAATAAGGAAAGCCGTGTCCTTTTCTATACGGTACGATTTGTGTCCGATCGAATAGAGACCCTTTCCGCTTTTGACGTAGTGGATTATCCACGTCTTTCTGACCGCCGGCCCGTACGTGTACAGCGGAGCGCATACGTCCCAGCCGACGTGGTCAAGAGTTATGTAGTCGTTCTGCGAGTCTGTCTGCGCTATGAACGACGGCGCTTTGTACGCAACAATGTTTTCCTTCATTTTCTTCTCCCGGCCGTTTGCTATATAATATTATATCACAGCGAAAGATAAAAGTCAATAATCGCTGAAAAAATCTTTTAATGTCAAAGATCAGGAAAATTTAGGCAAGAAAATAGCTTAAAATTGACATTCGGGTGTGCTATAATATTATGCATAAAAGGGCGAAGACCCGAAAAAAAGGAGAAAAAAATGAAGAAAATTATTTGTTTGCTCGTTGTGGCTGTTATGGCTTTTGCCGCAATGTCCATGGCTGTCAGCGCCGCTTCGCTTACTATCTCGCAGGTTTATACGGCGAACGACACTTACACGGAGCTCAATAACAGCAACGCGTCCAGCGTCGGCGCAGTTGCCGCACACCACGTATGGCTCGATCAGTACAAGGCCGGAACTTACGGTTATATTTCGACCGGCTACGCGTGGCTGTACAATGAAGGCATAAACGGCAACGACATGACTCTTGCAACGCCGGACGCGGACTATGATTACGCGTACGTGGCTTACAAGGTTTCCGCCGACGACGGAAACGTGATCGACCAGATCAGCTTCAGCATCAAGGGCTATACCAATGCCGCCGGCAGCAACGGTGCGCAGCGCTACGAAGTTGCCGTATTCATTTTCGACAAGCTTGATGCGGACAGCGACGGCAAGATCAATTTCGGCGGAAAGACCCCGGCGCTTCTTGTTGGAGATACGGCGGCTGTCGATTTTAGAACAAACGCCAAAACCGGTGATTTCGACTTTGTCGGAACCCTCGGCGAACATCAGGACGCGTATATCGTTGTTGTTCCGTTCATCAGCTGGACCAACGCAAACGCTTCCGATACTCTTTCCGGTTACGGAACCACCCGCGCACGCTTTGCGGCGCTTGATGTAACGGCAACTCAGAAGGCCGCCACTCCTGCCGCCACGGAGCCTGCCGATTCCGGTAATTCCGGCGAATCCGGCAACACCTCCCCGACGACTTCCGACGCCATGATCGCTGTCGCGGCAGTCGCTGTGGTCTGCGGCGCGGTCCTCGTTGTTGCGAAGAAAAGAAAATAAGTAAAAAGCAAACAACTGTGCCCCGTGATCTTCACGGGGTATATTTGAAAAAACCGGTAAAACTATGAAAAAAATAATTTCTCTGCTGCTCGCGGCTGTCTTCGTTTCGCTGTTCTGCGTTTCTGCTTCCGCCGCCGGCAAGCTGTACGCAAAATTTGACGTGCGCGGCAAGGACGCCACGGAAAGCCTCAAGGCGTCCGACATCGACTGCGTTGAGATAAGCAACATCAAAATAGCCGAATTCGACAACGGCGAGGGCAACATCATTGCCGCCGCCGAGAACAAAAAACCCTCGTGGTTCACGTTTAAGCTGAGCGCCGAGGACGGCTATGTTCTCGACGGGCTTCTTATCAAGACCTACGCCTCGGTCAACGCGTGGAACGACGTGGAAAACGACTTCGGTCTTTATATCAGCACGACCCAGAAGATAGACTACGCCAAGGCTTCACGTATCGCTTCCGGGATGATAGGCAAAAAGAACCACAGATGGACGGCCGACGACGCCATACCCGAGGGCGCGACCGAAATATACGTATCCGTGTATTTCGTAAACAACAGCAATTTTGTCGACTGGATCCGTTTTTATGACTTCGAGCTGACCGCGACACAGTCCAAAAAGCAGGTCGAAACGGAGCCTCCGGCAACCGAGCCCGCGGATCTGACGAGCGAGGAAAACGTGTCCACCGAGCCGCTTACGTCCGAACCGGTGACCGAGCCCGCCGACATTACGAGCGAGGAGCCCGTTTCCTCCGAGGCTCCCGTCACCGAGAGCGAAGAACCCGGCGGTGAGACAAAAGCTCCCGAAACGTCCGGAAAGGATTCCGAGGGAACCGTCACGACCGACGCTGAAACAAAGGACAGCGGCAAAAGCGCCGGGACGAATAATATCGTTCCGATTATAATCATCGCCGCCGCCGCTATTGTGCTTGTCATAGCCACGGTCGCTCTGATCGCGATACTCAAAAAGAAATAATACAGGTTTAAGAAAATGAAGAAGATAATAACGCTTTTACTTGCGCTCCTGCTTATCGGGACGGCTGTTGCCTGCAATGCGGGCACCGACGACCCGGGAAAACAGACCGGCGGCACCCAGAGCCCTTCGTCCGGCTCCGCGGAAACCGAACAGAACGTCGATCTGTACGAAAGAGACATGGACGGTTTCACGCTTTCGGTCGCCAACTGGGCGTCGAGCTATGCTCTGAAAACTCTTGACGTGGAATATACGGAAGACATTTCCATGATAGACGAATCCATCTATCGCAGAAACGAAAAAGTCAAAGACCTGTATGACTGCGATATCGCCGTCGAGGAGCTTTCAAGCACCGTAAACACCTTTAACGATCTTGTGACTTCGGGAGACGGCTCGTACGATATGTACATGATCTATGAAGAGTGGCTCGGACAGGTAATGCAGAATTCCCTGGACTGGAACGAGCTTGACATGATCGATTTTGAAAATTCCTGGTGGAACAGGGGCTCGACCGAATGCTTCAACATAGAAGGGTATCAGTTTGCCGCTACCGGCGACTTTTCTCTGGCTCAGTATTCTCAGATATATTTTTACGTTTATAACAAGAAGCTTTACGAGGATATCGGAGGGGCTAGCGTAAATCTTTACGATCTTGTCAGAAACGGAAGCTGGACTATCGACAAAATGTTCGAGATATCCAAGCCCTTCAACCGCGATATCGACGGGGATATCAACAGTATATCCGACGATGACGGCCACGGTATAGTCGCAACCTCAAAAATCGAGTTTTCGACGCTGTATCACGGTATGGGCGGAAGGCTTATCGAAAACGACGAAAGCGGCTATCCGACCGTAGCGATGAGCACGAAATACATTTCTCTTATCGACAAGCTGCTCACGCTCAACTCCAACAACGGATACTTCAACAATCAGCCCGGAGTCTGGAACGGCTCGGCCGATTTCGGAACGTACGACAAGGGCAACACGCTTTTCTTTGCGTGCCTCATGAAACAGGCAAATCACCTTGTCGATCTTGAGTTCCCGTCGGGATTTATGCCTGCTCCCAAGCTGAACGAGGAACAGAAGAACTATAACAGCATTTCCATAGGTGCAAACGTTTCGGTGCTTCCGAGAAACATGCTTCCGTCGAGATACGAGAACGTGGGGATCGTGCTCAACGCGTGGGCCTATTATTCGAGCAACGACGAGAACGCGGTCATCACCAAGTACCGCGAGACGTATCTTAAAAACAGAATGGCCGACGACCTTGAAAACGACTCCGAGATGATCCAGGTCATCTTTGACGGAGTAGCGTACGACCTCGGCAACTCCGTGTGGGGCAGAGCGCTCCGCCTTGAAATAGTCAAGGAAGTTTTCCTGCCACTTTCGACCGATTACGCGTCTGTCTTCGCTTCTCTTGTCGATACGATAAACGCCGAAATCGACACAACGGTTGAAAAGCTTCAGTACTGATTCGGGAGCAAGCCGGAAATATGAAAAAGCTTATTTTTCTGATTGTTCTGAGCGTTTTTATGGTAACTCAACTTACAGCGGGCGCCGCCGGTCTGCCGATCGAGGCAGACGTCAAGCGCCTTTCGGCGTATGATTACGAGCTTTATATGTATCCGATGTGGGCGGGGGAAGCGGTATACCAGGAGTGCACCGTGTTCTACGTTGACGGAAACGGCGACACAGTGGGCGGCAGCCTTCTGTATAAACCGGAAACCGTCGTTTCGGTCCGCACGTTCGGGCTTGAAAAGGAGTTTAAGAAGGGAAGCGACTACACGGTCACCGAAACCGGCATCGCGCTGACCGAAAACTCCGAAATTCAGGTCATGCCGCGCGAGTCGTACTGCGACGAAAGCAACAAGGAGTACACTCATCAGCTCAAGGACGGAAACGGCGGAGCGATAAAGACCGACAATTCCGTTCTTTCGAAGTATTATCTTTCCGTTACGTACACCACAAACGGGGTATGGAGCGGAACGCTGCCTGAAAGCCAGCTCGGACAGATACCGAAAACAGCCGAAAAGCTTAAAAATAAAGAACCCGTAACGATCGCCGTCCTCGGCGACAGCATATCGGTCGGATATACGACGAGCGGACTCAACGATCCGTCGTACCGGGTAAACGGCGAGCAGATAACCTGCAAGGTAAACATTTCGCCTTATATGCCGATCTGGCCGAAACTTCTGTGTCAGGCGCTGAAAGAAGCCTACAGATACGACGACATAACCGTCGTCAACTGGGCGATAGGCGGGACGAACACACAGTCCGCCTGCCTGCCGGATATGATCGAACGCGTGATTTCTTCAAATCCCGATCTTATCACTGTCGGATTCGGCATGAACGAGTTCTGGAGTCCCGCAAATCAGCACGGCGACAGGATAACCGGCATTCTGGAAACGATCCGCGCGTCGCTTTCCGACGCTGAGTTTGTTCTCATCTCGTCCATGCTTCCGAATATGCTCGCGTACGCGGAGGACAACATGCGCCTCGGCGATTTCGAGCAGGAGTATTACAGGATACAGAAGGAACGCGCAGATCTGCCGATCGCCGTCTCGCCGCTGAACAGCGTTTACTGCTACGCGCGGGAGACGAAGGGCGACTTCGGTCTTCTGGGCGGCAACCAGAATCATCCGAACGATTTTGCCGCGCGCCTTTACGCGCAGACCGTCGCCACGGTGCTCGGAGCATATGACACACCGGTAATTCTGACAAAATCGGTGCCGGAAGGGCGTGCGGGGGAAAACTACCTGTTTAATCTGAGCGCGTATTGCACCCGCGAAGTGAACTGGAGCGCCGAGGGTCTGCCGGAGGGTCTTACCCTGTCCGCGGACGGCGAAATAAGCGGTGCGCCGGTCATGCCCGGAGACTTCAGGGTGTCTTTGACCGTCTCGTCCGGGGAGCGAAACGCCTCCGCGGTTCTTGAACTTAAGGTAAGTCAGGGCGAAACTGGCGCAGACACTGCCGACACGGATGACAGCGGCGGCAGGTCCCTTCTGTGGCCTGCGGCCATCGCCGTTTCCTGCGCCGCGGCCGCGCTTGCCGCAGCGGCTGTCATTGCGGGAGCTATTAAAAAAAGAAAAAATAAATCAAAATGAAAAGTTGAAGATCTATGTTAGTAAACACACCTCCGATGGGCTGGAACTCGTGGAACACGTTCGGCCCTGATGTTAACGAAAATCTTATAAAAAAAACAAGTGATCTGCTGATTGACACGGGGCTGCGCGATGCGGGCTACGAATACGTGGTCATTGACGACCTGTGGTCGCTTAAGGAAAGGGATCCGGAGACGGGAAGACTTGTCCCGGATCCCGCAAAATTTCCGGGAGGGATGAAGGCCCTGTCCGATTACGTTCATTCAAAGGGACTGAAGCTGGGGATCTATTCATGCGCCGGAACTATGACCTGCGGGTCGCAGCCCGGAAGCTATGAATATGAGTTCACCGACGCGCAATGCTTTGCCGAGTGGGGGATAGATTTTCTCAAGTACGATTTCTGCTACAGACCGGCGTTCGAGCGCGGAGAACTTCTTTACAGAAGAATGGGCACGGCCCTTGCCAACTGCGGCAGGGATATTCTTTTTTCAGCGTGCTCGTGGGGCGACGACGGAACAAAGGACTGGATCAGAACCACCGGCGCGCAGATGTGGCGTTCAACCCACGATCTGCTCGATTCGTGGGAGTTTGTAAAAAAACGGATTACCGAACAGCTCGGACTTATCGGGGCGGGCGGCCGCGGCTGCTTCAACGATATGGACATGCTCGTCGTCGGGATGAACGGCAAGGGGCACGTGGGTCTGAAAGCCTGCACACCGGTGCAGTACAGGACGCATTTCGCCTTCTGGGCGCTGACCGGCGCGCCTCTTTTCATCGGGTGCGACGTCGGGGCGTGCGACAGCGAAACGGTAGGGCTGCTGAAAAACGAGAAGCTTATAGCGATAAACCAGGACAGGGCGTGCTGCCAGCCCTACGTTGCCGGCGGCTACAGAAACTGGCGAGTCGGTCACGACGAGGAACATTTCGTCCTTGCGCGCCTCCTTGAGAACGGCGATATCGCGATAGGGATGTTCAACCTGTCGGACGGGGCGTGCAATCTGTTTTTCCATTTGTCGGAGCTGGGTCTTTCGCGCATATGCGGGAGAAAACTGCTGATGGAGGACTGTTTTACAGGTCAGATCAGCGAAAGCGGTAACGGACAGTTTGTCACCCGTGTTGAAGCCTGCGACGCGAAAATATTCAGGTGCCGGGTGGAAGCTGAATAATGGACTGCGAAAAATGCGGCGCGCCGCTCAGCGAGGACGAGAGGGCAATCAATATCAAGCTTTTCGGGGGCGGTGACGGCGGCTGCTGTATCGTATGCCTTGCCGAAGGTCTTAAATGCTCCGAAAGCGATATTGAAAGAATGATAGACCGTTTCAGGAAAGCGGGATGCGTTTTGTTCCCGGAAAGATGACACAATGAAGGAATTATTACACTCTGCGGATTTCTGCGTTATAGGAGGGGGCCTTTCGGGCGTGTGCGCCGCCGTAGCCGCGGCGCGTCACGGGGTAAAGGTCGTGCTGATGCAGGACAGACCCATGCTCGGAGGCAACGCGTCGAGCGAGATAAGAATGTGGGTTTGCGGCGCAAACGACCGCGACCACGATTACAGGGAGGCCGGTATTCTTGAGGAGATAGAGCTTGAAAACTACTACCGCAACCCGACCCTCTGCTATCAGATCTGGGATACCGTCATTTACGAAAAGGTGATGCTTGAGGAAAATATCACGCTTCTCCTCAACTGTACGTGCCAGTCGTGCGAAATGGACGGAAACGTTATAAAATCCGTGCGCGGGTGGCAGATGACATCCGAAACGTATCACACGGTCGAGGCGAAATATTTCGCCGACTGCTCCGGAGATTCGATACTTGCGCCGCTGACCGGCGCCGCCTTTCGCGTCGGAAGGGAGGCGCGGGACGAGTTCGGCGAGTCTATCGCTCCCGAAAAGGCCGACAAATGCACGATGGGTCTTTCATGCATGTTTCAGATCAGGGAAACGGACAGAAAGCAGACCTTTGTTCCGCCGGAGTGGGCGTACAGCTTCCCGCGCGACGAGGATATGCCGGACCGGGAGCACAACATAGGCACGAATTACTGGTGGATAGAGGTGGGCGGCGACCGCGACTCTATTCACGATACCGACGAGCTCCGTCACGAGCTTCTGAAAATCTCGTACGGCGTATGGGATCACTGCAAAAACCACGGCCATCCGGAATATGACAACTGGGTCATGGACTGGATAGGCTTCCTTCCCGGCAAACGCGAAAGCAGACGGTACGTGGGCGATTATATACTGACCGAGAACGACGTGCTTTCGGGAGGACATTTCGACGATATCGTGGCGTACGGGGGGTGGACGATGGACGACCATTTTCCTGCCGGCTTCTATTACAGGGGCGGGTATCCGACCATACATCACTATGCTCCGGTCCCGTGGGGGATACCGTGGAGAGCGCTTTACTCGGAAAATATCGACAATCTGCTCTTTGCCGGCAGAAACATTAGTGCGACGCACACGGCAATGAGCAGCTCGCGCGTTATGGGGACCTGCGCCATAGTCGGGCAGGCTGTCGGCACGGGCGTTTCCGTTATTCTCAAGGACGGGAAAAAGCCAAGGGAGGCGGACGTAAACGAAATACAGCAGACGCTTATGTACGACGACTGCCTTATTCCTTATGTTGACAGACGGCTGACGGACCTGACTCTGAAGGCAAAAACCAACGCTGAGATAACGAGAAACGGCGTTGACCGCGCGTTCGGTGAAACGCAGAACTGCTGGACGGGCCAAAAAGGGGACTATTTAGAGTATTCCTTCGACTCGCCGGATTACGTCAGGGAGCTGAGAATAGTGTTCGATAGCAATTTCCACAGGCCGTACCATAATATGCCGTCGAATTATCCGCTTAACGAAAAAAAGTACAAACTGCCGGATACGATTGTCAAAAGCTATTCGGTCGAAATTACCGACAGTAGCGGAAACAGGTCGGTCATAAGAGTTGACAACAACCGCCGCAGGCTTGCGACACACAGAATTGAAAGCGACGTTCTGTCTGTTCGTATAATACCCTCGGAAACGTGGGGGAACGGTCAGCTGAGAGTTTTTTCGGTCGATCTTAAATGAGAGGGGCGACAGATTTGGAAAAGAAAAAAATTATCGCGGTTGCCGGCCTCCTTATCCTGACCGTGATCGCGGCCGCCGCGATAGCGGTCGGAATCATAATGATGAGAGGAAACGGAACGCCGGAGGACAGCGAAACCTCCGGTAAAGGCAGCAGCCCGAACAAACCTGAGTATATAAGCATGGATATAGACGTTACGAAATATACTGCCGCGGTGGCGGACAGGACCGGTTCGCCGGTCTCGGCCGAAAAATGCGTCAGCGAGAAAAAAACGACTTTTACCGGGACGAGGGAGCTTGACTACGACGTCCTGACCTTTTCCGGGAAAGGAGCCTCTGCCGAGTGGATTTTTGATTTGTCGGAGACTGTCTCCGATCCTGTGTTCTTCGAGGTCACGGAGGTCCACGACGCGACTCTTGAAACCTTCGGTTATACTGTTTACGTTGACGGGAAGGAAACCTATTTCAGGACCTACGAGCCTATTTCGTCATCTCCGAACTGCTATTTTTTCGCGGTTAAAAGAGAGGATATTTCCGATCTGAAAAAAGCGAGCGTAAAAATTGTCAGCGAGGGTGAAAACAGCTTCAGCATTGCCGGCATTACCGCCTACAAGGACATTTTCGGCGCTTTTGAAACCGGAGCGCTCAGCGATAAAATAGAGGTTTATCTGCACAGCGCGGGCAGCCTTGATCTTGCGGAGCAGCACGTTAACGATTTTTCAGGCAAAGAGTTTGAAAACGTAGTTCTGGGGCTGATGTTCAAGCTCAATTACATGAACGACACTGACGATTACCTTATAAGCCAGCTTACGGGCTTTGTTGATATTGCCGGAAAGAACGGCATGCTGCTGCAGCTCATGCCGTCGCTGAGCTGGTCCCAGCCGACGGACTGTGCGGACGGCAAGGGCGGTTCGTTTACGGACGTGAAGTACGGTCAGGTCCTGTATAACAGTCTGAGCGGTCAGTATGTGGATTCAACTCCGAATTCATACGGAAGCACGCAGTGGTGCTCGTGGGGGAACCCGGTTCTGCTTGCCGCACAGTCGGCGCGTATAACCTCGCTGTGGAACAGGGTCAACAATATGCTCAATAATTTCGCGGCAAACGGAACGTACGTTTCGAAGACGAATACGCTTATCGAGCATTCCGTCGTGTATAAGGGGCCGCTGCCGCAGACGGCGTATTACACGATGGGCGCAATCGACGGCGGCGACTTTAACCCGACGCTCGTTCTTGCGGCCAAAGCGGACGGAGTGAACCTTGACCCCACGGACGGCCTGAGCTACGAGGAAAAGCTGTGGATGAACAGGTATCAGGCAAAATACGTTCAGAATCTTGCCGATTTATATAATGCGTCATACGGCACGGATCCCATAATCGTTGCCGGCGACAGCGTGACTTACCCGACATCACAGAGAGCGGACGGCATATTCTCTCACACTGTCCAGTGGATTGACCAGACGCCGTCGCACGGAGACCTGCGCATTTCCGGTTGGAAATCCGGCATAGGCAACAATTTCTATGAGGCGAGCGAGGAATTTCCGGCAATAGACGACATAAGGTTTTATCAGTACCGTGTCGCGTACGGCAAAACCGGCGACTGCAACTTTGAAATGTCGTCGCTCAACAATCCGTCGGTGTTTACAAGCTCCTACACAAAACTTTACGAGGCCGGAGTGTCGTTCATAACGCTTTTCAACGACAGGTCCGATTACGGAACCGCCGATATTCTCAAAAAAATAGATTCGTCTATAAACGGTCTGCCGTCATCCGGCACCGTCCACTACGACGTGTCGCTTCTCGACGTCGATTACAACAGGGACGCGGCCTCTGCCGGACTTCTCACGCCGTCGTTCGGTGTATTCAGCTCGGAAAACGTTAAAATCGATACTTCAAACGGCTGGCTCTGTCTTGAAGAAAGCGGGGAGGGCTACGTTATTTACCATATCGAAAACGGCGGGAAAGTCTTTGAAAACGGGCTCTACTTCGACGTGGAGGGCTTTATCAGGAATTCGAACTGCAGCATAGAGATATACTGCGGTGGGTCCCCGGACAGCCTTGTGAAAAAAGGTAATTTTTACTACGATTCTTCAGAGTCAAACAGTTTTAACCGAAACAGCACGACAAGATACGACGTGACATCCGAAACAAAGGGACTGTCCGATTATTACGTCAAAATCGTGATAAAAGTTCCGGGAGCGGTTGATTACGCAAGCGTTCGCGGAATTAACGTTCGCACTCCGTTCGGTAAAACGAGCGGGCAGAAAAACGGAATAACGCTGAATATCGGGCAGGTCAGAAGGCTCAATCTCTGGATCGCTTATTTCGCTTCCGCCGAAAGAATGGCTGAGCGCTATCTCGCAAAAGCGGGCGAAAAGGACGGGTATTATAACGCGCTGACCGAGCTTATAAGCAACGGATGTATTGCCGAGGCTTCCGAGCTCGCTTCGGTCGGAATGTCGAAAATACTTCCCTCTGAATTTGCGGTATACGGCGAGGGCAGGCTCGGCCAGCTTCCCGTGTATGTGAAAACATATTCGGAAGTCACGACCGGAACCGTCGTAATAAACAGCATTTCAAAAACCGGAGCGGCTTTTGAGGTCGGCTCTACGGGAAGGAGCGCCGTTTCAAGAAGAATTCGCGTTTCGTTTACCGATCTTGAGGAAGGATATTACCTGATCGAAAAAACCGGATTTAATTCCTACACGGTCAAACAGACGGAAAGCGGAACCGACGGAGCGGTAACGGCGGACGAAAACGGGAGGGTGTCCTTCACCGTTCAGGCGGAACTTTCCGAAAGCGTCAGCTCCGGAACAGTTTCGGGAAGGGTCTCCAAGGTCGTCAGCGGAACGGTGTTTTACCTGACCGTTCAGGACCCCGATATTTCTGGTTACTGCTGCTACACGGTAATAAACACGGAAACCGATACGGTGTTCACGCGCAGAGCGGACGGAACTGATGGAACGTCCGCGGAAAAGCCAAAGCAGTACGATTACGTGACCGTGACGTTTGACGAAAACGGCAGGGCGGCGAAAATCGACGCTGTTTACGGCGAAAAGACCGGTGTGATAAAATCGTTCACCCTGCCGGATCTGACCGATCCTAACACGACGAACGGCATAATCACGCTGGATGACGGAACGTCGTACGAGCTTGAATATCAGACGTATACGACCACAGTTACTGTCAGGGGAGACTCCGTTAGAGCAAGAGAAATGACAGACGACGATATGCGCTATATGTTTATACCGGGTAAAAAGGTGAGCATAACCTACTGCCCGGAGTACTACGGAAATTATCAGAGGCTTATAACAATCACCTTTGAGTAACAATAAAGAGGATACAAAGTCATGAAAAAAAGAGTTTTCATTATAGTCCTTGATTCTTTGGGAGCCGGCGAGGCGCCGGACGCAGCTCTCTTCGGTGACGGCGACTGCAATACGCTTAAGCGCATTTCCGGCTCTCCGTTTTTCCGCTTTGAAAGCATGAAAAAAATGGGGATGGGAAACATCGACGGGCAGGACTACCTGCCTAGCGAGCGGTATCCGCGCGCGGCCGTGTGCCGTCTGCGCGAAAAATCCGCGGGCAAGGACACGACGATCGGCCACTGGGAAATCGCGGGCGTCATCTCGGAATCTCCCATGCCGACATACCCGGACGGCTTCCCGGATGAGATAATCAGGGCTTTCGAGGCGGAAACGGGCAGAGGCACTCTTTTAAACAAGCCGTATTCGGGCACAGAGGCGATAAAAGATTACGGTGAAGAGCACGTCAGAACCGGCAAACTGATCGTTTACACCTCCGCCGACTCTGTTTTTCAGATTGCCGCCCACGAGCAGGTCGTCCCGCTTGAGGAGCTTTACGACATCTGCCGCAAGGCAAGGAAAATTCTTGTCGGCAGGAACGCGGTCGGGAGAGTCATAGCACGTCCGTTTGTTGGCACATGTCCGGCGGATTTCACCAGGACCGCGAACAGGCATGATTTTTCAGTCGAACCGCCAAAGGACACGCTCCTCGACGGGGTGAGCAAGGCAGGCATGACCGTATACTCGATAGGTAAAATAAACGATATTTTCGCCGGGCGCGGTGTGACGGAAAAGGTATACACCCATTCGAACACCGAGGGAATGCAGCTTACGCTTGAGGCGCTCGGCAAGGATTTTGAGGGATTATGCTTCACCAACCTTGTCGATTTCGATATGCTGTACGGTCACCGCAACGACGTTGACGGGTACGCAGACGCCTTTGCCGAATTTGACAAATGGCTTCCTTCCTTCACATCGAAAATGCGAGACGGGGACGTGCTTATGATCACGGCAGATCACGGGTGCGATCCCGGGGACGTGAGCACCGACCATTCGCGCGAGTACGTTCCGCTCATTGTATATGGAAAGAATATTAAACCGGTAAACCTCGGAACTAGATACGGCTTCTGCGACATAGCGGCGACGGTCGGCGACTACCTGTACGGTTCGTACACCGGCGACGGCAAAAGCTTTCTTCGCGAGATTCTCAGACCGACTGAAACCGAAAAAAAGCTGTGCGGGGCGGCGCAAAATGCCATGGCAAATTCCTACGCTCCGTATTCGGGATATAACGTCGGCGCGGCGCTCATTACGGATGACGGGGTAATATTTACCGGCTGCAATATAGAAAACGCGTCCTTCAGTCCGTCGGTCTGCGCCGAAAGAACCGCGATCTTCAAGGCTGTCAGCGAAGGGCGCCGCAATTTTTCCATGCTTGCCGTGTGCGGAGGAAAGAACGGCGTTATATCCGGAGCGTTCCCGCCCTGCGGAGTGTGTCGGCAGGTTCTGTCCGAGTTCTGCGCGCCGACCATGCCCGTTCTTATCATAACGGGAAAGAGAACCTTCAGACGCACTACCCTCGGCGAGATTCTGCCGCTTTCGTTTGGTCCCGATTTTTTAAAGTAATATTCCGCCGGTACGGAGACGGAATACTAAACGCAAGGGCCGGTAAACCCGGATAAATAATGTGATTTAATGAAAGACAGCGGTTCTGTTGGCAGCAAAAGAATAATTTACACCGTTCTTCTCGTTTCGGTCTTGATTTTGGCACTGGCCGCAATCGCCATCAGCGGCGCGGTGCTGATCAGAAACGGTAAGATAACGCCGCCGGATACCGCCTTTGCTGAGTCCTCCGGAGACAAGGACAAAAAAGGAAACGGAGACAGAACAGTGACGATAACCGACAATATGATTGACGTAAACGCGGCCGGTCCGTCGGTCGCGGCAAGAATCGCGGCTGGCGATAATGCGATAAAACTGTCTGACGGAGCGGAAACCGGCATGCTGACCGCTGCTACCGGCACACGCTCCGACACATACAGCGTAATAAACTTTACAAATAAAGGAGCGGCAGCGGAATTGCACGCAGATATATCCGAGCCGGTCCCCGAAAGCGCGTCAGAGCCGGTCGTTATCGCGATACGCGAGATACACCGGGAAAACGGGGAGGTCCTCGCGTACAGGGTATATGTCGACGGCAGCGCGGTTTATTTCCGGACTTACGGACAGATCGCGTCCGCCCCGAACGTCCTCTACGTGCTTGTGCCGAGGTCGGAAATATATGATTTAAAGAACGTCGGGATAAAAATTGTCAGCGAATCGAGGGCGGTTTTCTCGGTCGCAGACGTTACGGTATATACCCGGCTTTTTGAAACGGAAGCCGAGGAAAATCCCGACGACAGACTCGGCATTTACCTGCACAGCGCGGACAGCGTCGATAAGGCCAAAGCGCATATAAGCGACTTCAGCGGATATTCCTACGGGCTTTACCGTCTCGGTCTGCTGTTTAAAATCGATTATATGAACAAAACGCCGGACGAGATCGCTTCCTATGTTGCCTCGGCTCTGAGTATCGCAGGAAACGCCGGATGGGACGTACAGCTTATGCCCACCGTTTACTGGGGTCAGCCTAATCTTCCGGACGGGCAGGGCGGCATGATGACCGACTCGAAGTATCAGCAGATAGCTTACAGCAGCGTTGACGGCAGGTATTACGGAACTTTTCCCAACGTGTACAGCAGTACCGTTTGGATAACGTCCGCGAGCAGCGTACTGAACGGCTCGTTCACAAAGAAAATAAACGACGTTTTCGGCAGAATTTCGGGAATACTCGGCCAGGCGCGCGCAAGCGGAACGTTTACCGGCAGAGCCGCCGTTGTTATGGAACACGGCGTTTGCTATAAGGGGCCGGAAAGCTCGACGGGAACGGCGTTTAATTCGCTTGACTGCGGGGACGTGGGTCCGCTTATGAAGGAACTTGCAAAGCTCGACGGCGTAACGCTTGATCCGACGGACGGTCTCAGCAGAGAAGAAAAGCTCTGGATGATAAAGCATCACGCCGATTACAACCAGACGCTTGCCGACGCGTACAACCTGTCGCTCGGGAGCGATGCCGTTACAGTAACCGACAGCGGCGTTATGTACCCGACTTACCAGACGGCGGACAATATTCTGACTCACGGCGTTCAGTGGATCGAGAGAAGCCCGTCCTACGGCGACGAACTGGTTACGGGATGGAAATCAGGGGTCGGGACCGGCATGTACTCGTCATCCGAGGACATGTGGTGGGACGACGTTCGTTTCTATCAGTACAAGGCGGCCTACGGAAGGATAGGAACGGTGAATTTCGAGGTCTCGTACAGTCATTCTGCAGATCTTGCGGGTGATCGCAATCTGCTCAGAAAAGCATACGAACTCGGATTTGAATATCTCACTCTTTTCAATGATTCAAGCTCTTACGAAACAGCGAAACTGATCGGCAGTCTCGACTCGATAGGCAGCGAAAAAGCGACGTTTACCGTAAGAAGCTACGACGTACCGCTGCTTGACGCGTGTTTTCCGCGCGACGCGGCGGTGCCAGACTGGGAGAGCAGATACGGGCTGATATCGTCTGATAACGTAACGTTCGACGTCAAAAACGGAGTGCTCAGATTAAGCGACGGCAGCAGCAGCGGCAGCGTGACGTTCAGAATCACATCGGACGAAACGTTCCCGAGGGGACTCAGGCTCCACGTTGAAAGCCTCGCCGGAAACGGGACCGTGTCCGTGACGGCAGGGCAGATATCTCTCGGCAAAGCCGGCCGCGGCTCCGGAACGAATTACGTTAACGGATTTGTAAGCGACGATTACGACATAACGGGTGTCACATATGGCGTTTCCGCTTTTGACGTCACGGTAACCCTTACAGGGTCGTCCGGGGTCAGGGCCGTCGGAGTATACGAGCCGTTCGGCACCGGTTCGGGACAGCTAAACGGAGTTTCGCTGACGCGTTCGCAGGCAAGAGTCCTCGCCCTCAATACCGAGCGCGAAGCGCTTGCTGACAATATGCTGGCGCGCTATTTCGCAAAGGCCGGCAAAGACGGGGCATACTCCGAAGCCGAATCGCTTATTGACGAAGGAAAATACATAACGGCGTACAGGTATCTCAGCCAGCGGCTTTCGGCCGCTCTTCCCGCGTCATTTACGGTCAGCGGAATCGGATATCTCGGAACTCTCGGCGTTTACGCGGAGGCGGGCGGAAACACACCCGTCGGCGTGACCGTTCTCTCGCTGGGAAAGAACGACGCCTCTTTTTCGTTCTTTACGAATTATTCGGGTCCCGCGGCGCCCGAGAAAAGCGTAAGCCTGACCGTGAGCGGACTTGCGGACGGGAAGTACAGCCTGACCGAGGATTCATTCAACGTTTACTCACTTAAAAAATCAGCTGAGGGCGACGTCACGGCCGTGGGAGGGAAAGCAAGCTTTACCGTCACTGTAAAGTACGGCTCTGCTTCGTCGTACGTTAAGCACACCGAGGTCTCCGGCAGATGCGTTTCGTCCGGAAACTACAATGTGACGCTGATGACACAGAACCTTTCCGTTACGGGATACAGTCCGAGGGAGGAGTTTGCCTATGCAAATTCGTGCGTATTCGCACGTCACGCGTACGGTTCAGACGAGTCAAACCCGCAAAAGCCGCAATCCGGAGATTACGTTACGCTCCGTTTCGGAAGCGACGGAACGACAGTCGTGAGCGTTGAATCCGTTTACGGCAGGACGATCGGCGTTGTCACGGAATACATAAGGCCTGATTATTCGGACCCGGATACGCCCAACGGACTTATTCGCCTGGCGGGCGGAGAGATTTACGAAATCGAATATCTCAGCTTTACGACGGTCATCGTCGCTGACGCAGCGAACAGATATGCGAGAACGTTCACAGACGAGGAGCTCGGCAGGCTTCTTGTCGGGAAGACGGTTTCGGTCGAGTATTGTCCCGAACTTTACGGCGAATATATGCGCGCTCTGAAGATAACCGTACAGTAAGTTTATCGCTGTTTTTTTAAGGCAATTTCTGATTTTTCTATTGCTCTTTAAAAGTCGAAGAATGCGTTGCGAAGGGGCGAAACCGCAATTCAGGGCCGGTTTACGGGGACTCTTACAAGGAATTATTTGCCAATTTTCGCAAAACGGTTGATTTTTGCCCGAGTATGTGTTAAAATATATCCGACAAAGCGCAGAGAATAATCTAAAGGATGCCTTTGCGGCATCCTTTTGCATTACGGAGGATATTATCATGAGAATGTACGACATAATCGAAAAGAAAAAGCACGGGGAGGTTCTTTCTGACTCTGAAATAGAGTTCTTCGTGAAGGGTTATACGGAAGGCACCGTACCTGATTATCAGGCCTCGGCGCTCTGTATGGCGATATGCTTCAGAGGCATGACCGACGGAGAGATATACGCCCTTACCGACTGCATGATGCATTCGGGGCAGACGGTCGACCTGTCCCCGCTCGGCGATCGGTCGGTTGACAAGCACAGCACCGGGGGCGTCGGCGACAAGACCACGCTCATAGTCGCGCCCATAGCCGCCTCTCTCGGTGCGAAAGTCTCCAAAATGTCCGGGCGCGGTCTGGGACATACCGGAGGAACCGTCGACAAGCTGTCTTCGATCCCGGGCTTCAGAACATCGCTTTCCGAGGAGGATTTCATCGCTCAGGTGAAGAAGGTCGGCGTTGCCGTGATAGGGCAGACCGCGGATCTGACTCCGGCGGACAAAAAGCTGTACGCGCTTCGCGACGTGACCGCGACTGTGGATTCCATACCGCTTATAGCGTCAAGCGTCATGTGCAAGAAGCTGGCGGTGGGCTCGCGTTCCGTAGTGCTTGACGTAAAGGTCGGCAGCGGCGCGTTTCTCAAAACCCCGGAGGAGGCGGAAAAGCTCGCGCGATGCATGGTCGGGATCGGGAAAAACAACGGGCGCAGAATGGCGGCGCTGATAACCGACATGGACGAGCCGCTCGGCGACAACGTGGGCAACGTCCTCGAAGTCAAAGAGGCCGTTTCGGTATTGCGCGACGGCAAGCAGGGCAATCTGAAAAAGGTGTGCGTGGCGCTCGCAACTCAGATGGTGAGCCTGTCGCTCGGGCTTGAAAGAGAAGAGGCGGAAAGGCGCGTGAACGAGGCGATATCCTCCGGCCTCGCCTACGAAAAAATGAAGGAGTGGATCGGAGCGCAGGGCGGTGACGTTTCGTATATAGAGGACACGTCAAAGCTCGCTTCAGCCGAATATCAGGTTCCGGTGCTGTCGGAGAGCGATGGTTTCATTATTTCGACCGACGCGCTGAAGGTAGGCACTGCCGCCGCGCTGCTTGGAGCCGGACGTATCTCAAAGGAAACGGCGATAGACTACTCGGCGGGCATCGTGCTCGCAAAGCAGACCGGCGATTACGTGAAGAAGGGCGACGTTCTGTGCACGCTCCACACGTCGGACGAAAGCAGAATAGCTCAGGCGCGCGACATGTTTCTCTCATCCGTATCGTTCGGAGACGAAAAGCCTGCTGAAAAACCGCTCATTTATAAATCAATTACGTAAAAAGACATTACGAAAATGCCCCGGCATGCGGGGCATTTTTCAGTGTCTTGATTTGTGTTTTTCAGCTTCCGTCAAACGGTGTCATTGAAAACTGCTTCAAAAGCTGGTCGTCGGGAGCGGACCCGAAATTGTAAAGCATGACGGTATAGAAGAGCTCTTCGCCTTCCTCGCAGTAAAGCGTCACGCTGACGGGAACGTCATTGGAGTCCGGAAGGGGTTCGGAATCAACGCTTAAATCGGAGTCAAAGTTAAAAATGTAATACTTATCCACCGTAATCGTCCGCTTGCCTTCGTAAAGAACATATCTTTCACGCATCTGATCGCCGTTGAAAAACGTCCTTTCTTTTCCGCCTTCATTTTCTGTTTTGGTCACCGTTATGCGCTCGTTGTCGAAATAGTCCGTGTAGTCCCGCTGGAAAATTTCGCCATAAATGGTCTCGGGAAGCCATCTAACAAACCCGAACGCATCACCTGACACTATCTCGAACGAGTAATACGGCCCGTACCAGCCGACGCTATACACAGTCCAGCCTTCAGGCAATGCGGGCTCGTACAGGTTGTCGAAGTCGCACATGAGCGTTTCGCCCGTTTCATCCTTGGGGAACACCTCTGCTATGTGTCTTTTCTGCCAGTCGGCCAGTTTTCCCTGCGTGACGGTATCATACATTTCCTTTATCGACGTGAAATCCAAAGTTACCGAAACGTTCCCGGATGGCTCCGGTTCGTCAGGCAAAGCGCCGAACGAAAGAGAGGCAAACCAGTCCGCATCCCAGATTTCAGGGTCGTTTCTTACTTCGACCAGCAAATTATCATAAACAAAGAACGTGCTGTTCCGGTTGTCGGATTTGTATTCATATACAAGTGCGGTAACTTTGCGGTCTCTAAGAGTTATTTCTTTTTCGTAAATGCTTTTATGTCGCTCGCCGGCGTTTCCAACGTTGGGGGAACCCGGAGACAACTCTTTAATTACCTTTGAGGCAGTTAAATTATCCTTGCTTAATAAGCTTTCCGGCAGGAAAGTTGTTTTTATGTAAAGGTTTTCGCCTGGAATGTTCGGTGAATACCATAGCCATGGCAGTTTGTACAGTTCTGACGCAAACATGTTGATGTTAGGGAATCCATCTTTATGGATAAGCTCGATTGCGATTCCGTTAAGATACGGTACGACGTTATCGTATGACCGAATCGCCCTTACAAAGGCACGGACGGCCTCATTTTGCCCACCTTCGACGCGCTGTTCCTCAAAATAAGCAAACAGGTTTTTTTCATTCTGAGGATCTATGGCGTTCTGCAACTCTGAAAATGAATTAAAACTGACCGGATTTATCATAGGAGGTGATGAATATAACGATTTATAAATACCGATATCGTTTTTCAGCTCCGCAAGGCATTCATTAAAGGAACTGCGGCTGAGCAATTTTGAGGCAAACGTGTCTTTTCCTTCCGGATAATCGGCGAGGATGGAATTTCCAAAAATCCTGTATTCCGTGTTTTCTTCCGTCCAGCTGATCCACAGCAGTTTCCCGCCTGTATACATATACTCGCAGCCGTCGAGCACAAGATACCCGGACTGATTTTCGTCAACGTATCTTAAGTTCTCGTTTCCCGGATCGGGGTCGATTTTTGCATAATCGCTTTTTAGCTCGTGTTTAGATAAGTCGGTAACGGAAATTGTGACGTTATATTCCGAACCGTCGCTGAACGTATACCGGTACTGGGAGCAGTCGCCGCTGAACTTTTCTCCGTTAAATCCCCCGGAGGTTATTACAAACAGGCTGAACTGCCCGAGTTTTTTGAAAGCGTCGTATGGAAGCAGGTCCTGCGCCTGTTCCGCTTCGTTCATGAATCTCAGATACTCGTCGTAGTTCTCAATAGCGAGGGTGGGGTGCTCCCCTCCTTCGTGAGGTATTACGGTTGCGGTTGAGGTTGAGTCTGCCGGATATTCGTTTTCATCCGGAACGGCCGCTGTTGTTGTTGCCGTTCCGGAGGAGTTGTTATTTCCTTCAGAGAATCTGAAGCACCCTGTCAGTAATATCAGGGCGGCACAAACGCATGCTGCTGTGGCTAAAAAGATCCTTTTCATTTTTTGTCCTTTCGATCAGATTATTATGAAAATCTTTAAAATCCCATTGCCGAATGAGTGGAAAATACAGTAAACCCGGTTATATATTTCCGGGCCTTCATATATTAGACGTTAAAAAACAAAAAAAAATTAGCGTTTTTTCAAAAATTTTTCTGAAAAATCCGATTATTTACAGATTGTTCACAAATCAATGCCTTTCGAGCGCCGAACGGTCTTTTATTGCGTGTCAAATCCGTCATCCGCTGTAATAATAGCATGTTTTTTACTTAATTGCAACAACTTAACTGAAATATTTACAATAAATTAACAAATAGCTTTCAAACACTGTTCTGCGACGGTTGTCATTGATTACGGTAAAAGCCGTTTTATTTTTTTGACAAAAATCATTTGCCGCATCATGCGCGCGTGCGGGAGCGGTTTTTATTTTCCCTCGCTCTCTCCTGTACTGCACTTACCTATACTATTCTGACCTATCCTAACCTATCCTATCCTGCGTCGACGGCTCGTGGACGGAACGTTGACGGAACGTTGACGGAGTTTCTGTACTGTTCTTTGGGCGTAGCCGCAAGCTTTTTGTAAAAAGCTTGGCAAAAACTTTTCTGCGGCTACGCTCATACTTTTTTCAGGAAGTACAGACTTTGAAATCCGTACATCCCGTTTTATAAAAGGGTGTGGCAGATGCTTTAATGTT
>JAEEGL010314948.1_pt1 | contig 34078 bp, 30 predicted proteins | sample 9134231 | NCBI WGS metagenome assembly JAEEGL01 (sample SAMN16246548, study PRJNA631951) | gut metagenome | biome: gut microbiome; feature: rumen; material: fiber-attached | host: Bos | place: Iran: Karaj | collected 2018-10 | reverse complement strand
TGCAAATATCAGCACGATCAGCCCTGCCGGCGTTACCGCCGCAACAGTCTTATCCGGCAGCTGGTGCGCGATAAAGGTTTCCGTGGCAGCCGTGGAATCATTTACGATACGTCTGATCCTGCCTGTGCCGTCCTCGTCAAACACACCCAGCGGAAGTGTTATGATCCTTCTCATAAGAGCGCTCCTCATGTTGGCCTGTACGCGGAACGCGGCAATATGCGTACATAGCAGCGCCGCAATATAGATCAGAAGTGATGCCACGGTAAGAATTACCGCCTGCCATGCATAATGGCTGATCCTTCCGGTATCTTCATTATTAACCGCTATGCTTATGATCTTCCACAGATCATAATACGGTATCAGTACCAGTATCGCACTTAGCGCTGCGATACATCTCCCCAGCGTGATCAGGTTCTTATGTCCTCCGGCATAATTCCTGATCAGCATCATGTGATCGAACTTCTCTGTTTTTCCCAATTCTCTTTCCTCCTCGTCTACTGATATGATCTCTTTATATAAACCGCATAATACCGGATAACATAGTTTGTTGTTAGTTATCGCTAACCGCAAATTGATAACTTACGACATTAAAAAAGAGCCTTGCGGCTCTTTAGTTAATTCCCATGATCCTCAGCCATCCCGGCATGAAGAACTCCTGTATTGTATTTAAGTATTTATCTATCTTATCCTCAGGACAATCGTGTATTATCGGCTCAAAGCACGCCGTCAGATATGCTGACAACAGCATATGCAGTTCCTCCTCATCTATATCCCTTGCGGGATACCCTTTTTCCTTTAAATATTGAACAGCATCCAGGAATTCTTTCTGGTTTTCACTGGCATACTCGTGGATAAAGTTTTCATATTTCGTTCCCGCTGAGCAGGTCATGAGCAATTTGAATTCATCACGTCTTGGCAGTATAACCTCTCTTATCAGGTCAATGAATGTTTCTCCAAACAGTTCACTGTTCTCTGCCTGTTCATCCACAAGGCTGTACTTTTTCTTTGTGTGGTTGGCTGTCCAGCGTCGAATATCCGTGATCAGGGGTTCAACCACACCATTAAACATAGCCTCCTTATCGACATAATGCCTGTACAACCCGGCTGAGGTCATACCTGCGCGGGCTCCTATGCTGCGAATGGATGCATCCTTAAATCCCTTTTCCAGGAACTCTTCCTTTATAGCCTTATTAACCTTAATATGACTTAATGTTTTATCTCTTGGCATTATTAAAATCCACGATAAGCTATCAATGTTCGCTATCGCAGATTACAACATTTATGTCTCCTTGTCAAGTCATGCTTTCTGACAATATCACTGCTCTCTTACCAGATCATACATAATGCTAAAACTATATACAGTCCACTAGATAATCCAATCTATTCGGCATTATTTGCATTACCATATTCATGTAAAGCATATTTTTTTTTATCCCATCTAAATACCTATTTTTCGATACCTACGATCTTTTGTTGTTCCAAGACTCTCTACCTTGCTGAGCTCAACGAGTTCATTCATTAACTGTCTTGTTCTTGAACCATTTAATCCAATGATTCCGGCAATAGCCTCTGTAGTATATTCCCTGCCTTCTTCCATAATTGTCAGGATTTGTTCCTGCCTTTTAGTAAGTACAATCATATTATCCGCTGATTTATTCGCTGATACTTCATCAGAATTCGCTGATTTATTCGCTGATTCGCTGCTTATCTTTAATTCATCTGATATCAATGCTGCTATTTTTCTTGCATTTTCACTGACAAGCTGCATCATTTTACTTACTTCAGCGAATCGAGAAACAGCCTCATATAACCCAGAAAAATCCAATTGATCCAGAATCTTATCCGTAATATCCGGATTATTGATCTCCTTTATCTTATCGCCGCGATTCTCATAATACAGCGGCACAGTAGCTTTATCCTCTACAGCACGCTTAAAGTCGTATACGGAAATATAGCCACCGAATGTCCTGACCGTAATCTCATTGGAGGATAACAGCGGTGTTCCGGTAAATCCGATGCGGGATGCTGTAGGAAGTAACTTTTCAATATTATCAGCGAATACGCCATATGCAATCGTATCTTTTATATGGATGAAGGCGGGATATATGAGGATGGCACGCCGGATGAGATATTTGACAGTCCAAAGAGGGAAAAGATCAGACTCTTTATAAGGAAATCGATTATGTGGGATAAGACTGCCTGCGTTTTAATATAATCTGAGTAAAAACCGTCCTGCCGAAAATATGACTGACAGCAAATGTATTAACCTGTCCTTCTTTATTTCAAAAGCGTATACAGCTCCCGGTACATCCTGCTGCGCCCTTCCCCCAGAAGATAAATAATATCCGCCCTCACCTCCGGCCGGGCGAAAAGTTCCACCAGAAACGGCGCATAGCGTGTTCCTGCCCCCTCCCTGATTTCTTCCTCATAATCATCAAAGGTCTTGCCTTTATTATAACTGCGGCCCACGGTATCCGTCGCCGCATCCAGGCAGTCTGCCGCCAGCACGATATCAATGATGGTCTTATAAGGGCTCCCGAAGGTATCAAAGCCTGCCGGATAACCCTTAGAACAATCATACCACAGATGATGCCCCCGTATCACATCCACATAATTGCGGGTGGAAGCATGCATGGATGCGATCCGCGCACCGGTTATGGGATGGCTCTTTATCATTGAAAACTCATCATCCAACAGATTGCGGCCGTACATGGAGACGACATCCACAATAAACAATTTCCCCAGATCATGGCACAGTGAGGCATGGTACGTATAGAAAAGAATCTGCTCCTTTTTTGAAACGACCCTGTCTGCCGTATCGCACCCCGGAAACCCGACAAAGAGCTCCGGATTGCTGTCCAGCAGATGTCTGGCCATGCATTCGGCGAACCTCGCCACCATATTGATGTGGACATACGTAGGCGGATGCACCGCAGCAAAAGCCTTGATGCAAAACTCTTCCATCGTCATCCCGCCTGGAATTTCCCGAAAGGACTCCGGAAAATTCGTCAGCAGAGTCACACATTTCATATATATACTGCTCTGCTTCGGGATACGGTAAATATAGTCCAGTACAGATTCTTCGATTTCAATGTATCTGTCATAGTCCATTTCCGTAAGCTTAAGCTTTGTCATCTTGGCAGTGCTCAGATACAGGGACGGTGTATCCAGATTCTTATTGATACCCGTCAGTGAACAGTCCTCCGGGTCCCTTGCTTCATACGCACTGTAATACGAATCACACGCTTCTCTGGCAGATGTGATCCCGGCAAGAACCGACGCCATGTATCGCAGGTCTTTTTCCTGCTGCACATCGACAGCCGCAGAAATAGTTTCATTGGCATTATGCTCAAGAAATTCCACTGCCTTCTCTGCATAAATATATACTTTTTTCGCCACATGCTCCGGGATCATCGAGTATGCGAGAAAACTTCCGTAATAATAGATCCGGAATTTATAGCTAACCCAATCATAGGCCGGAAGCTGTTCCCGGTAAAACGGATCCGTAATAATCCTTTCTGCCTGCTCCAGGATCGAAAGACATTCTTCCCACCAGGAATCAGGCATGGTATACAAATTGCTTTCGTACAGCAGCGCCCCCATCAGGGAGAACTGCAGCGCAGCGCCTTTTGCTTCCGCCGTTAAGCCCTCGAAGGATCCCCTATCCAGATAGTGTGCCAGTGCATTTCTGTTTTCAATGGCCTGTCTGCGGAGCCCCTCAAGTTCATCGCTGTCATATCTGGTCAGAGCGGATATCAGGAAATAATCCCGTTTTACTTTCTTGGCCATAGCCTGCACCCTGGAGCTCTCATCATCCGTTTCGCCAACCATAAGCTCATGCTCGGTCAGAATCCTGTTGATGATTTCGGAAAGATGGACATCCACCTCCTCCATGGAGTCCTCATCCACCAGAAGCTCGTCAAACTGCAGAAGCATTTCCCGCATTTCATCAGTCAGCTCCACATCCGATGAAATAATCGGCTTTAGCACCTCATTGATGATTTTCCTGTTTTCTGTGGCCAATTTCCCGATCCGGGAAAAATTATCCTTCAAAATCCGTCCGAATTCATCCGGATCCTTGATATCATTCAGATCAGGCGTGGATAACAGCCGGATCTCCCTCATGCGCTTCGCATATTGTTGAAATAATGTCAGATAATTATCCTGTTCCATCACTGTACAGCCTCCAGAGATTTCCCTTACGCGATTCATTATACCATGCCTGTAAAAAGTTGAAAAAAAATTTACTCAAGGCTGAATTGAAAAAGTAACTTCCAGTTTTGAATTTTTTACCATTTACCTCTCCCATGGATTTCAGTGTTCCTTGCAACAAGATGCAACCTGAACTTCTTTGCTTTTTCAAGTTTCTCTATTTTAAACCCCGCCTGTCTGCAGAATTCCCTTATCTCATCCAATGAATATGCCTTTACATCCCCGTGACCAGCAAGGTTTGCAAGTGGCATTTCCGTATGATTCATAAGCCAAAGTACCGGTTTTGACGCCGTATAGTCCTGCAGGATAAGTCTTCCGCCGGGCCTCAAAACCCTCTTTACGCTGTCAAAGAACGCCTGCGGGTTCGGGTAATGGTGAAAGCTGTTGGAACATATGACCACATCGAAGGAATCTTCTCCGAATGGCAGGTTCTCACAGTCTCCGACCACCCATTCTACCCCCTCAAGATTCTTTGCCCTTGCTGCTTCAATCATCCTGGGCGTTATATCCAATCCCGTATAACGCTTTGACATGTCTTTTTCATACAAAAGCGATATCATCGGTCCGGTCCCGCAGCCGCAGTCCAGAAGGTCGTTAAAATCCTCTTTTTCCAGTTCCGCGGATATATACGGGTAATCTTCCTTGCATATCTCATAAATCCCCGCCTGATCCGTCTCATATATATCCGCAGCTTTAGAAAACTCCTTAATGGTAAGCTCTTTATACTCTTTATCCGACCTCATGGAAAGCCCCCTTTCGTTTATCAGCACACCCCGGTACATTTTTCAGCAGATTCACAGCCGAACCGAGGCTCATGTTTACTTCAAAATCAATACATCTGTTGAATTTGATATCCGACTTTGTTTACAAGACTTCCTATTCCTTGTATCTCGCAACGAATCTCGTCACCACTTTTCAGATACACCGGTGGCTTCATTCCCATTGCAACTCCGCCCGGCGTCCCGGTCGCAATGATCGTTCCCGCCTTCAGTATCATCCCCTGGGATAACTCGGATATAGCTTCCTCTACAGAGGTTATCATGTTTTTTGTATTACTCTCCTGCCTTTTTTCGTTATTAACATAGCAGCGTATATCAAGGTCACGGGCGTCTTTTACCTCATCAGCTGTAACGATACAAGGCCCCATAGGTGTGTACCCGTCAAGACTTTTCCCCCGGTACCACTGCTGATGCTTGAACTGAAGGTTTCTCGCACTTACATCGTTAATGATAGTGTATCCAAATATATAGTCAGCTGCTGCTTCTACCGGAACATCTAATGCATCCTTTTTAAGGATCACTCCCAGTTCGACTTCATAGTCCAGGCTGTCCACAAAATCATATGACGGTATTATCCCCTCCGGATCATTTGCCTTATTGACTCTTTTAGAAAAATAAACTGTATCCGTCTTCTTTGTGAAATCCAGTACATCAACTGTTTCTTCTATATGCGATCTGTAATTGACCCCAAGGCATATGATGTCCTGAACCGGTACCGGTATCGGCGCCTTTATTCTGTATTCACGTCCGTTTTCTTTTGGAGTTTCATTTTTAAGTCGGCCGACGATCAAAAGGCTGATTTCGTCAAAGCGTCGGATCAGTTCGTTCATATCCTTTACAATGATTCCCAGCGAATCCAAAGTTACCGGTCTGCCGTCTTTTCCTTCAACCGCAACATACTGTTTGTTTTCTGATTCTATCGTATACAACCTCATATGTTTTCTCCTCTCACACCGGCATTTTCATGAATTCATCTATTACATGTAAAACCGGCTCCGCATATTTCTTTTCTCCAAATAGCCATTGTTCATGCTGCATGTCAAACTCCCTGATGTCGGGATCATGGAAATATCTTTTATAGCGTTTCAGATATTTTTCCCCCATCTTATTGGCATATATGAAATGAGCTTTTGTATGTTCCACGTTTATATCGTTTTCCAGATATGTGATCAGATCAGTATAATACTCATTCTTGATGGATTCGGGGTTGAATTTTGAAAAGCACGTCATAAATTTCTCGGCAACCTCATCCTCCATCAGAAAAGTCTTTTTTAGGAGATTTTTGGTCTTTTCCCGTTTTTTTTCGCTTTTGGTAAAGCCGGTAAGAAGCGGTACTACCAGCATGGACTGCAGCTTTGCAGAAATCTTACCGCTCTGATCGAGGTCAGGACTGCCAAAGATTCCGTGATCCATATGAACCTTCCTTCTCTGTATCAGCTGCCCCACAAAACTGGAACCGAGAGAGGATCCGAGAGCCGCGTCTATCCTTCCTTCATGTTTTTCAATGATATACTTCTCAATCTTTTCCGTGACCGTTATCATATCCGGAAAAATATCATTACCTCCATCGAATCCGTCATAATTAACGCATATAAGGTGGTATTTCCCAACAAGATCATCAAAAACGTTACTGAAATTTGTCTGCCAGTCACAGCATGTCCCCGGAAGCAGCATCATCTTTTTCTCATTTTCTGTTCCATACTCTTCAAAAGTCATCTTTGTCCTCCCATATCATTTTTTCGACAACCCTGATCGTTTCCTCGCACATGTATTTAAGTTCATTTTCATTAAACCTGTTATCCATATATGCATGGCAATAACAGTGGAAGCTTCTGCCCTTTTTTTTATAGTTTTTTAGCACTTCCATTTCCTCCGATTGCTTTCTCTCATCCCTTAAACTCTGTCTTTGCGATGATCATTTTTACCAGTCTGTCACAGAAATGGATCATCTCCTGTTGCGAGTACCGGTGCGATATTGTCAAAGAACCGCGGTGGTATCATATACGGTAAATACGTCAGTACTTTGGTTAGTTATCGCTAACTCAAAACAATAACATATGTTTGAGATATAATCAATACGTCCGGGAAGTATTTTTTTAAGCTAGTTCTTGCTCTGTTAGACTCAGAAAGTCTATCAACACTTCTTATTTTTCCATGTCATCAGAAATTACTCCCGTTCCAGCCCCAATCCGTTGATGCCATATATTTAACATACATGTGATCGGGTGAGATACCAAAAATATCACTGTAAATTCCGGTGAGCTCACCTGTCATCTCTTCAAAAGCATCCGGGTCCTCGCTACCGTATATGCTCACACTGATGAATGCGACAGGCTCACTGTTATCGCCACGGAAATACATCTTCTGATCATCCTGGATATCCACCATGAGCCAGGATTCGCTTTTTCCGGGTATTATAGCTATCGCCTCCCCAAGCCTTTTCTTAAGCTCGTCTCTCTGTTCCTCTGTCGTCTTGACACTAAGTTTTGATTCAATAAATGGCATTTTCTTTTCCTCCCTTTCTTTTCGTGATTTTTCCATATAACTTCGTCATGATGGTTCCTGCCTTTTATTCTTGATTGTTTGTGACCTAAGAAATGCAACGATCATAAGTATGTAACAGATCGTCTTCGGCAACATCAGCATCCCAAGCATTGGCATGAGGCCTGCACCTCATCGATCATTTTCCCCGTCAGCATATCTGACCCGTATTGCAGGGCGGACTGCGGCATGGCTATCAACATAGTTGCCAATCGTATCCGGTGATCTCAACCCGATAATCATGGTATCATACTGATACTTTCCCGGTGTCCTCAGCCACCAGGTGATACCGCAATCCCTGCTGTCGTCGCTGACGGCCAATGCTTCAGTATAAGAGAGCAGATAAACCCTGTCATCAGTGTCATTTCCACAGTCTGATTCATAATGATAATCGTCTTCGGTAAATGTGTTATGTGTGGTCACTATCGCCGCTTTCTCTCCGTCAGAGAACTTACTGTCATAGAAATCCTCATTGAGCCATCTGCGCAGAGAACAGTTTTCCCATGTGATATCCGTTTTGGTGTCATTATACTGCATATATGCAACCGGTCCCTGACAGAGCAGTGTGCAGATACCGTCCGCTTTGTCTGTTACATACCATGTATATCTGCCGAAAGTCACCACATCATCGACCTCCGAATCGGATATCGCCTGAAGCTCAGCATCCACCTCATCGGGGGTTCTGTTTATCGTCGTCGGAACAATATGATCCTCAATGCGAATATTCAGTGCAGGACGGACAGCACCGTAATCATTACCCGCAATATCTCCGTGGGGATCAATTACTCCATCCTCGTGTTTACCGACATATGTTACATAGTCTGCATTTACACCCGGTGACCTGAGCCACCACCACTGGTAATCAAGCTCGTACCAGCTTCCGCATTTTCGCACACTGTTATCCAGGGCATTTGCCTCTTCCACGCTTAGCAGATAAATATAATCGTCCGTGTCATTTCCGCCATCGGTGCCATATTCGGTGCTGTCGGCAGTGACATTGTGCGTCTTTACAATCAGCTCCTTTTCCTCTTCCGTGAAGGTGTTATAAAACTCCTCATTAAGCCAGACCCGCACAGTGGAATCTTCCCATTTACTGGTGAAAATACCATATCCTGATTTTCTGAATGCCTGCTTTATCACAGGCTTTTCACTCAAAAGCGTATAGCCTGTCTCTGTTTTGGCTGTCACGTACCACCTGATATCGCCAAATACTACAACGTCTCCCACAGATGCATCCGCAAGTTCCGCCGCTTCCTTATGATCTTCGTAAGACTTGTTACCGCAGCCTGATATAAGAAATGCAAGACCCATCACAGCAACTGCCGATACTACAAGAATTATTTTTTTCATCTTTGTCTTCCTCGTCTTTACGCCGGTATCATCAATGACAATATCATACTATATCGGATCAGTTTTGTCTTCATTTTTTATTCCACACGAAGTCTGTCAACAACACTTTTTTTGCATAATCTGTCATGCGCGATCACAGGTATTATCACTATCAACAAGGCGATAAACGGAAGACAAACAGCTAACGGAACGAGTGTAAAGTTCCAGTTGAACATGGGTATTGCATTTACCAGCATTCTGATGAGCGTAACGCTGATCAGGGCAGATATGCTGACTGAACACAGGATCGTCCATGCGAAATAAACCATTGCCTCCTTCATCAGCCCCGTCTTCTGCTGTTTCCCTGTCATACCTACTGCTTCCAGCATCGCAAGCTCTCTGCTTCTGACGATAATAGAGGTTATCATGGTATTGGCAAAGTTCATAAGACCGATAAGTCCCAGAATACCTGCGATCACTATTCCCACGATCCTTATCATATCACCAAAAGACGAGTATTCTGCCACTATGCTCTCTTTTGAATCATAATCCATATTGGTGTCAACTTCTGTTGTATAATTCTTCAGCCATTCATTTACCGCTGCCTCTTTTGAATCCTCCACATTCATCAGAAGCCTCATGGCACCCCAGTCAGAACCATTGAGCGCCAAAAACTCTTTCTCTGGTAGAATATAGTTGCACTCGAATATTCCATATGCCCTAAGCTCCATAGCAAGCGGGATTTCCACTATACCATAGATTTCGTATTCTTTTAGGGGAGCATTTTCAAAACTATAGTATTCAAACTCTTTTCCGTCTTCTCCGACAGCTGTCACAGCTTCTTCATACTGTGGATCATAGCTTCTGATCTGTACCCTTGCCCCGGGTTTAAGGAAATCCAGCTCATCTTTATCCGTCATAAATCTTGTCATGAGGACATAGTTTCCACTGTTAAAAACATCCCAGTCTATACTGTCTTTTCCGTCTATTGTCTCAATAACCTTGAGCTTGTCAAAGGCAAGCTTTCCGACACCATAGGTTTTTCCCCCCAACGTTCCTGATTCCCTGGTATAGTCGTTTATATTTTTTATATCTTCCTCAGAATATCCGTAGCTTAAATACTTTTCTCTTAACTGATCGGAATTCAGTATGTTTTTTTCTATTTCAGCCCAGTTTTCACCACTGAACTCCTGACCTCTTTCATTGATGTATATGGCACCAACTTCATCTACCCCGTCCAGATCAGATAATTTCTCAATAAGCGATGCATCGATCGCTTTAGTTTCCCTCATCATAGCACCCGGGTTATCCACCGAGATGTCCTGAACACTGAAATCTGCTATGATGAGATTCTCCACATAGCCATCCATACTGAACCCGCTCACAAAGCCGTATACGGAATTCAGCACTACAAGCGCGAGAGATAATGAAAGTATCACTGTAACAAGCTTCTTTTTCGGCTTACCGTTCCTGTCTGTCTTTTCTGTATATTTAACTGTCTCCACAGGTGAGACCTTTGATGCTTTACGGCAGGGTTTCATGGCACTTATTACCACCGTGAAATATGAGAATGCAGCCGCTACCAACAGCATCCATATGTTCACATGAAGCTGACCTTTTCCAACATTGACTGTGAAAAACTGTCCGGAAATGACCGGCAACAGAACTACCGCAACCAGAACTCCCAGAGCCATTCCCACAGGGATACCGATGAGAGATATAATATTTGCTCTTCTCATCACTATCTTTTTAAGCTGTTTCTCTGTTGTACCGATGGTCTTCAGAAGTCCAAACTCCTGTATGTCCGAGATTATATTTATATCAAAAATATTGAATATGATCAGATAACCCGCAAACATAAATACTGCACACAATACAAGACATATGGCTATTATGGACGGGTCAAGACTGCTCGCTCCATAAGCCCAGTTAACACCATAGTCCACATCTTCTCTTATACCCGTTCTGGCAATAAGTGCCTGAACCTTACCTTCAATGTTAAAACTGTTGCTGAAATCAAAATCCACCGAATATCTGCCGACATAATCGAATGTTTCCGAATCAGGTAACGGAACGGTCTTCGCCGGAGCGTATTTCTCCTGAAATGTCTTTGAAAAGTACGCCATCTGCGCCGGACTTACAGGATCCCCCTCATAATATCCGCACACTGTAAACTCTTTCTCTACCAGATCATTCTCCGTATCAATATCAAGCGTAACTTTACTTCCCACTTCACAGGGTACCTTCAAGGCATCCAGTACCACATTGCTCAGTACAACCTCGTCCTCAGCCTCAGGCATCCTGCCCTCTGTCGGAGCGCTGAATCCACATTTTGCATTTTCATATTCCGCAAAATAACACTCTGTGTGAATCTTTTTCAGCTCCTCATTTTCCAGCATACCTACCATGATCCTGTACGAGACAGATTTTAACTTCGGATCGTCCTTTACCTGATCATACTCGCTTTCTGTAAGGTACTTAAACCCGGCATGGCAGCTTCCTCCTGCCTGTCTCATGGATCCTTCCTGAATCTCGTTCACCATGCTGCCTCCGACAGTGAAAAGCGACGAAAACAAAAGACTTGTGAGCACTACCGCCAAAACCAGGACTATATATTTGCTGATCCTTGCCCTGATCCCGCTCATTGCTATAGTGTCTATTACTTTTTTATTATCTACGTTCTTCATGACCTGTATCCTTTTTCCTCAATATTTTTGCCTGACAAATCTGACTGATCAAAATGTTTATGTATATCACCGTTAATGACCGTTGAAACTCACTGCACAATGTGACCGTCCTCTATACGGATCGTCCTGTCTGCCATCTGCGCAATTTCATCATTATGAGTGATCATCACAATAGTCTGATTGAATTTATCACCGGTGGTCTTCAGCAATCCCAATACATCCTGACTGGTTTTTGTGTCAAGATTTCCTGTGGGTTCGTCCGCCAGTATGATGGCCGGCTTTGATGCAAGGGCTCTTGCTATGGCTACTCTCTGTTGCTGTCCGCCCGACAGCTTTGAAGGCAAAACCTTGAGTTTGGAAGATATACCCAATGTCTCGATCACGTTATCGATGTATTCCCTATCCTCTTTCTTTCCGTCCAGCCGGATTGGAAGGACGATATTATCATATACGCTGATGGAAGGAACCAGGTTAAAGCTCTGAAATATAAATCCTATCTTTCTGCGTCTGAAGATACACAGCTCATCTCCCTTTAAACCCGATATATCCCTATCATCTACAATGACTTTTCCTTCCGTCGGATTATCCAAACCTCCCAGCATATGCAGCAATGTCGACTTGCCGCTTCCGCTGGTCCCTATGATGCTGACAAACTCTCCTCTTTCAACCTTAAGACTAACGTCATCAAGTGCCTTCACCAAAGTTTCATCTGCTCCGTAATATTTCTTAAGATGCTCTGCTACTAAAATACTCATTTCTTTCCTCCGAATCCGGGAACTTATGTCCCTCTGTTTTTTTACTGTCCCAATACTAACACACATTTCTTACCAGATTATTTCTGAAATCTTTCATTTTTGAAAGAATCCGAAAAAAAAGAGCAGCTCCCGACCGGGATCTACTCCTTTCTGAGGCACAGAATGAATTCTCCGCCTTTTCTCTTTTTATTTGGAACAACCTTTATATAGCCATCCTCCTTTGACAGGATCTCTCTGGTAAGGTACAGCCCTATGCCGACTCCGTCTTCCTGCTGAACCTCGCTTCCTCTGTAGAATCTGCCGAATATCTTTGTGGCTTCCTCTTCCGTAATGCCCTGCCCTTCGTCCGTCACATGCACCGAGACATACATTTCCGTCTCTGACAAGCTGACCACTATCCTCCCCTCCGGTGGAGAATACTTGATCGCATTATCCAGAACATTTACCAAAGCCTCAAGGGTCCATTTCATATCAAAGGATGCCTCTGTCTCTTCCCGTCCTTCCACATTCGAAATATCAAATATTATCTCTTTTTTGTCTGCCTTGGGTCTGACAGCGGAAACGCCTGACATGACGAGCTCTTTTACGTCATTCCTGTCAGCCACCACCTCCAGTGTACCGCTCTCCAGTCTTGACAGCTTGGTCAGTGAATCTATCAGAAACTCCAGACGTTCGTTCTGTCTTTTCAGTTCAGCAGCATACTTTTCGATCCTGCCCAATGATGCGGTATACCTGTCAGTGCCAACCTGTTCTCCACCAACAGTATCACCTGCCCTCAGGATGCTGATCTCCTCACACAACAACTCGGTATACATCTTGATATTGGTCATAGGTGTTTTGGTCTGATGCGATATATCCGATATGAACTGTTCAAGCCTGTGTCTCTCTGCCTCAAGATTCCTGTTTGATAAAACCGATGTTCCGAGGAACTGCTTCCATTTTGATTCAAGTCTGGACAGCTTCGTCTCATCATAACTGCTCTCGGAGAAAGTACCGTTCATGGCATCATCCAGCATTTTATCCAGTCTCTCAATTGTCCTGTTCGTAAACAAAATGATAACTCCTGTAATATGAATTGAATGCTACTGTTTTTCGAATCTGTAGCCCTGCCCGTACACAGTTGAAATATATTTTTCTCCATCCCTGCTTTCTATCTTGCTCCGGAGACGGTTTATTGTCACAGAGAGAGCATTTTCCTCCACATACTCGCCACTGTCACCCCATATCCTCTCGATGAGTGTATCCCTTGTGAGGATCATGCCTCTGTTATCCAGCAATATCTTCAGGAGCTTCTGTTCATTCACTGTGAGGAAGATCTCTTCTCCTCCTTTTTTGAAAACCAGTTTGTCAAAATCAAATACCATCTCTCCGATCTCGTATATACCGGATCTGTCAACGGCTAAAGGCCTTTGTTCATCGCCGGTATTTTCGCCTGTTCTCATACGGCTGCGGCGCACCAGAGCATTTACCCTCGCTCTCAGTACAGCAAGACTGAACGGCTTCGTCAGGAAATCATCCGCTCCCATTGTAAGTCCGGTTACTTCATCCAGCTCCAGATCATTAGCAGTGAGGATCAATATGGGAACATCGCTTTTTCGCCGTACATATTTGAGATAGTCATAACCTATTCCGTCCGGCAGGTTAAGATCCAGTATGATAAGACCTATATCGTTTCCATATTTATCAAAGCCGTTTTGAGCAGCTTCTATAGTATATTCCTTATAAAATTTCTCCGCAGAATCAGCAAGAGATATAGATATTCCCTCGCTTAGCGTCCTATCATCCTCCACTATCTGGATAACCAATTATCACACCTCCGTATAGTACGTTTAAAAGGACATTCTCAAAAGAATGCTACTCATGAGAATGTCCAATTTATGACACATATTTAATCCAACTTAAACCTGCCAACCGTATCGGTAAGCGAATCTGCGATCGTCTGCTGTGAAGAAGACATGCTGTACACGCTCTCCACATGCTCTGAGGCCTCGTCAATGGACTCGGTTATCTGTGAGCTGATATCGGACGTTTCCTGCGTAGCCTCTGCAACGCTCTGGATTGCGTTCGTAACTTCTCCCATGATAACCTTAATGTTCGAAGACATTGTCGAAATATTACCGGCCTTTTCTTCAAAGTTATCTGCATCCTTACCGTACTGATCCGCGATCTCCACGAAGTGATTGTAATCCGGTGCAACCGTATTCTGCAGGAAATCAAGCAGGCCGTTTGCAGCCCCTGTGAGATCGGCAAATGCTGCCTGAACATCAGATATGGTTTCCTGAATCTTGCCTACCGCCTCACTGGTGCTGCCCGCCAGAGAACCTATCTCCGTGGCAACCACCGCAAATCCGCGGCCTGCCTCACCGGCTCTTGCAGCCTCGATTGACGCATTGAGTGACAAAAGATTGATCTGACCTGCGATATTACTGATAACATCGGTCAACTCGCTGATGCTCTCCACAACCTTTGCATTCTCAATGCTCCTGTTGAGCCTGTTGCCGAAATCATGTGTAAGCTTTGTAGCCGAATCATAGGACGCACGGCTCTGCGCTTCAACAGCTGCCGCTCTCGTCTTGATCTCACGGCTCATCATCATGCTGGCGTCAGTCTCATCCGCCAGGAGGCTGACATTCGCCAATACCTCCTCAGTAGACGCGTTAACCTGCTCTGTAGCGGCACTGGTGGTCATCATATCCTCATTGACGTTACCCATGAGTTTCTGAATATCCACGAACCTGCTGGTGAGCTCTCTTGAGGCATTGCTGAGTTTCTTGCTTGATTCGTCTATTTCTATTGCATAGCGGGCTATTCCCGAGATGACCTCGCGGTTGCTCTCGTACATATTATTAAGGGATGAACTCATAACTCCCAGCTCATCTGCGCTCTTAACCTCGATAGGCTTGATAGAAAAATCACCGTCTGCCAGCGAGCCCGCAAAGGATTTGACATGTATGATACCCTTTGAAATATTGCTAACCTGCAATACCACGATGATGATCTCACATATAACCGCTATGATCGTGACAATTATAAGAATAGCAAAAAGCTTGAGAACCGGTTCATTGATCTCTGACCGGGGCATTCGGATTATCAGCTTCCATCCTGTGGCTCCAAGCGTATCGTAATAAAGATTTTCCTCACCCGCTACATCGGACTTGAAGCTTGTCATACCGGAAGTACCTGACAGGATCTCACTGCCGGCTTTTGCCATAGAAGCATTTTTATCCGATGTGACATTCGTGGCAGCCATTATGACATCTTCAGCGACACCGGCAAGATAAATACCCGTGCTGTCCAGGAGCATGGCATCACCGGTCTTACCCACCTTAATAGCCTCCACAACTTCCGTTACAGAAGACAACTCCATATCCACGGTCACACAACCGATATATGAGCCGTTCACCCGGATCGGCATCGAACATGTACTCATGACAAGTCCCGATGTTTCATCATAATAAGGGTTTGTGATATTGGCGGATGTAAGGCTTTTCGCTGCAGTGTAATACTCCTGATTGAAATAATCATAATCCGCATTGCTGTAGTCGTAAGTCACCACAATGGAACCGCCATCCTTATATACATAAGGACCTACATATTCCTGTTCCTTGTCGTAGGCATAGGGCTCAAACCAAAGTCCGCTGCCAAGGACCATGTCATTACCCTGTATTATATCATCCAGCATTTTCTCATATGTTTCAAGGGTTGTGGTCTGATATGTATCAGCGACTGTACTGGCAATTGTCTCAGCCATGGTTATGACATTGTTGAGATGTCCGGTAATCTCCCAGTCAGCAGCTTTCAGTTCCGCTTCCATGTGATACCCTATCTGTTCATTGATCGTATCACGACTGTTCATCAAACTTATCACGTTCAGGATCATCATTGCAATGACCAAAGCCAGAACTATGATAGCCAACATTCTGGTACTGATCTTCTTAAATTTCATAGACATCCTCCCAACAAACCAGCCAAAAACCATTTACTTACATCAGAAAAAACGCTCCTTCACTTCATCTACCGGCATATCCTGACCGGTGAAGAATTTGAACGCCGCAACGCCCTGCCACAGCAGCATTCCCTTGCCACCGATACACTTACATCCACAGCTTTCCGCATCCCGTAACATCTTCGTAACTTCAGGATTATAAACCGCATCGCATACCACAAGACCCGGACGAAATGCAGACAGATCCTTCACAACACTCATGTCTGCAAGATCAGGTTTCATGCCAACCACCGTGGCATTAACAAAAATGTCTGCGCTGCCTGCCTCTGCCGTCATCTTATCCGTGTCATCAATATCGAAAACATTCACTGCCACGCCCGGAACTGCATTTTTGATCTTTTCAGCGGTTTTGACCGTTCTCTCGAAAAATGCATCCTTCTTATTAAATATGGAAATCTCACTTGCACCGTCAAGTGCGCACTGCACCTGAATAGCAGTGGCTGCACCTCCACCTCCGCAAACGACAAGTTTTTTGCCTTTTACATCAACACCCTCACTCTTAAGATTGTTTACGAAACCCTCTCCGTCAGTAATGTGTCCGGTGAGATGTCCGTTTTCATTCAGGATGGTGTTGATAGCACCTATGATCTTTGCGGCAGGTGTGAGCTCATCCATGTATTTTGCCGCTTCGGTCTTATCAGGCATTGTGACATTTCCGCCCCTCATGTTGAACAGTCTCATGGCAGAAATGGCTTCGGCAACCTGGTCCTCTTTTACATCCAACGCCACATATACGTAATCAAGTCCGAGTTTATCAAAGCTGTAATTGTACATGGCAGGCGAGCCCGAATGTGAGACAGGCGAGCCGATCAGCGCCATAAGACCGGTGGTCCCTGTAATCCTGGATTCCATAATATCCCCTTTCTATAACTGCTGCTACGCAGCCACTCCTCAAAACCCTGTCAATTCAGACAGTATACTCTGATATTTTACAACAAAATGATAATGTATGCAATAACAAACCGGGATCACAGATTAACTGCCGTCCCGGTTTTGCATGTAATACACCATGTAATATGTTTTGTAATACATCTTGAAATAAGTCTTGTATTATGTCTAATGTTATATCTTGTTATATATCCTCCATAGACTGCCTGCCCCTGAACTGATCAGGCAGAATAGCATCTTTCATAATATCCTTGGTGCTCTTTTTCTTGAAATCATCAGCCTGTATGAGACCCACATTCATAAGGCTCATACGGGTTCCAATCTCATGAGGGTTGGCGCTTGTGGCGGCCACATCGAAGGTTGTTGCCAGAACTCCCTTTCCGATGGTGCCTCCCAGATTGTAAGCCAGGCTTTTGATCTCGTAAACATCCCTCGGATCAGGTTTTCGCATCTTGCAGGATATGAGGATAGGCTCAGAATGATGCATCAGAACAACATCTATCTCATTATCCACGGTATCTTTGCCGTCATATCCGACCCAGTCTATCACCACACCGAAATGAACCCTGGAATAGTACCTTTTTAAATGAATATAAACATACAGTTCAAGCCATATACCAAATATTCCCAGATAGCTTCTGGACTGTTTTGAAGTGAATTGGTACGTATTGCCGCTCTTATTTTCCAGAAAACCATATTGCACAAATTTGCGCAGCAGCGGCTTTACATCATATTCTTTTTCATTGTATACACATTTTTCGGGAACCGTGACGCTCATTCTCTGATTGGAAATATGATTGCCCAGAAATTTCTGCAGTGCGTGCCAGCTCATAAGGTCTTCAAAGGTTGCTTCCGCCATTTTCAGGATGTTATCGTACATCAGCGGATCAGGCTCCATGTGCGAGTTGTTTAACTGCTTGGCACCAAGACACATAAGATACTCATCCAGAGTGAGTTCAACCGCATCGGACAACACTCTGAGATCAATAGCCGATATTATCTTGCGCTCCTTGCGATTCAGGTAGACCGCAGTCAGTTCATACTGTTTTGCGACATAGAAACCCGCAGCGGTCATAAGTTCATCTCCGCCTGTCAGATCCATGTATATCTCTTCGTTTTGCTCATTGACTATCACCCGTTCCAGCATCTCCTGGATCTCGGACACATGATGAAGGTTTATATTAATGGTCTTAACGGAAAGCGACGGTTCCCTGCTCTGAGCGGCCATCACCGAAAAGGCTATTCGCTCGCTGTTATATTGTCTCTCATCATATATTATGATCAGCTTGTCGGGTTTCAAAGAAAAAACCGGCACCAGAAAATGCAAAGCATTTGCATCAAAAAATTCGATCAGCGTCATGATAAACACTCCCTACCGAACATCATTGTGATCAGATGTTTATGTTGGTTTACAGAAAGAATCCACTCAATCTTACTATATCTTACGCGTACATGTACATGCAGGATATCCGCTGCATCCCCAGAAAATCCCAAATTTCCCTTTTCTCTTTACCATGTTGCGCCCGCATTTTGGACATTTTATCACGGCGCTGTTAGCCGCTTCGATCATGGGCCCCAATTTCTCATAAACCCTGTATGTCATCCGGCAGTCCGCCAGCGCTCTGTGGGCTCCCGCCGTTGATATCCCGAAGTGTGCCGCCAGATCGCCCAGGCTGTGATGCGGCAATTCAGGCAGACACACGCGGGATAAAGGAAGAGTGTCCATGAAATCATTGCCGGGTACTTCAAGCCCCAGATTAAGGCAATCCCTGTATATATATTTAAGATCGAACTGCTGTATGTTCTGACCGAGCAAAACAGACTCTCCCGCAAAATCCAGAAATTCAGGCAAGGCCTCTGCTATTGTAGGAGCATCAGCCACCATCTCATCCGTAATGTTGTTCACCAGAGTAGCATGATACGGAATTAGCTGTTCCGGATTAACAAGAGTTGAAAACTCCGCTGCTTCCTCTCCGTCCTTCACTCTGATAGCAGATATCTCTATAATCTTATCTTTCTTAGTGGAGATACCCGTGGTCTCGAGGTCAAACACCACATATTCGCTAATATACTGATCTAATCGTTTTCCCATGTTTATATCACCATATACCAAAAAACCCGGTCGAAACCGACCGGGCTTAAACACAACTTAAATTATTTCTTCTTCTTTGAGTTTACAGCCTCTTTAAGAGCCTTTCCAGCCTTGAATGCCGGAGCCTTAGAAGCCTTGATCTTGATCTCTTTACCGGTCTGCGGATTGCGGCCTGTTCTAGCTGCACGATCTCTGGTCTCGAATGTACCAAAGCCGATGAGTGTTACCTTCTCACCCTTCTTGAGCTCTTCGGTAATAGCCTCAACGATGGCATCTACTGACTTTCCTGAAGCAGCCTTTGAAAGCTCTGCCTTCTCTGCAACTGCAGCGATAAGTTCTGTCTTGTTCATTATTTTTTCCTCCTATGGATTAAATGTGCATGCAACACACATGCTTACAAAAATGGATTATAGCAGACTTGCGCTATATGTAAAGGGTTTTTTTCAAAAAATCCTTATTTTATGCGTTTTTTGTGCACTTTCAACTTAAAAGCCCTTATTTTTCAATGGTTTTCAAACACAATTTATAAAAAATTCAGTAAAATTGCCACTCTCGGAACAACAACCCATCTGCAGCCCGCAGGATTAAGGGATTTTCCTGCCTCAGGTTTTCTTTATAAATGTCTTTCCGCATTTGGGACATGTAACCTCTACTTTCCCGTGTCCCTTCGGTACTCTGACAGTCTGTCTGCAACCCGGACAGTTAAAAAACTTGTAAGTATCCTTTTCCGCCTGCATTTGCTTATGTTTTTTCCATTTGTCCCGGATCTTAAATTCTGTGGCAAGATATCTGATATTTTCTTTTTTTCTGGCTTCGCGGTTTTTAGAGAAAAATCGGAAATAATAATATAATATAAGTATGACTCCGGGAATAAAAAACCACTTGATCCTCGACAAAAAGCCTATCGCCAGAAAGATCAGCGCCAGCATGGACAAAAAACGGGAAAAATTATCCGCTCCGTATCTCCCCTGCATTATCCTGCCAAACCACACCAGGAATTTCTGGGATGCTTTTTTCCACTTATCGGACATGACTACTCCTGTCTGTATTTAATACTCGCAATATGCGCCTGCCGCTCTTATTTTCTGAGAGTTTTGCGCTGTTCCTTGACTCTGTACATCATCTCATCCGCAGCAGTCACCAAATCCTCGAGATTGTTGACCTCCGATGCCGGCCTCATGCTGAATCCGCAGCTGCATTCTATCTTATATGGCCATTGATTGAGTGAATTATAGTTTTGCAGATAACTCTCCACTCTGTCTATGAACATCACAGGATCATCATGTGTTTCCATGATGCCGAACACCAAAAATTCGTCACCGCCGCTTCGACAGCACACCTCCCTGCGTTCCGCCGCCTGTCTCATGGCGTTGGCAATCTGCAGGATAGCGTTATCTCCGGCTGAATGACCGTAGTTGTCATTGATGGTCTTAAGACCGTCCAGATCCAGTGCTATGCACATCAGGCTGTTGCCGTCTCTTTTGGCTACTTCCATTATCTTCTCTACATATCTCTGCATACCGAAACGATTATAGAGCTTTGTCAGTTCGTCTCTCACATACATGCTGTCCAGCTTTTCAACCAGGGAATCTTTTTCCCACAAAAGATGAAAGCTGTTCACAATACTGATAGCCGTAGTCATAAATGTGTACAGCATAGGCTGCCAGATAAGACTTTTTTCCACGTCAAGCTTCATGTATCCGATATTCATGCCGTTTATATACAGCGGAACGTACTCCACCCGCACCGGCTCACCTTCATCGTCCAAGGTACTGATGATGTCCGGCATATACTCATTGACGAACTCAATAGGCTTGTCATCGCCCCTGAACATGATATGCACCATATCCCTGGTATATCCCATCTTTCGTTCCTCTATGATGGGATGACCAAAAATATCGGCACATGCATAAATATCCACCTTATCGATCTTAAAGAATCCGATATGCTTGCAGGCGGCCCTTATAAGATCCTTCATATTGGTGACACCAGCAGTTAACCGCCACATCTCTGAAATATGATGTATGAAAATATTACGTTCGACCAATTCCTGATTTTTGAGCTGATTGATCTTGAAGAGTTTCGTGGTATCCACCTTCTCGCATCCGCAGCTCTGAGAAGGACAGATATGAGCCGGAACCCTCGAAAGCTTTTCAGGCTTGGAACCATTCCATATGCTCTCCAGCAGCCTGACCGACACAAGTCCGGCTTCCTCAATGGATCTCTCTACTGATGTAATGGAAGGCTCATAATCAATAGCCTCCTGAATATGATCAAAACCGGTGACAATAACATCTTCCGGAACACGATAACCATGATCCATAAGATATTTGGTAGTAAACATTGCCATACAGTCATTAGCACAGGCAAAAGCGTCAGGAAGGTCATGATCTTTAAGATATTCCTCCACTACTTCCTCTGCCTTACGGTAGAACCACCCATATCCTACCCTCTCCGGATCAAAAGGAATCCCTGCATCCGCAAGAGCCTGCCTGTACGCCTCAATTCTCTCCTCAGACTCTTTATTACCCTCAAAACCGGAGATAAAATTGATATTACGGCAGCCATGAACTTCTATCAAATGTTTGATCATAGCTCTAATGCCCGCAGGATCATCATATTCGATCCTGTAAACATTATCATATCCGGAGGAAGTGATAGTATCCACCACAACAGTAGGCACATTAAACTCCCGGGCATTTTCCAATATATGATCTGCAACATCAGGTCTTAAAATATCACCAAGTATCACAATACCGTCAAACCTGCTGTAATCAGGCAGAAACATAATATTTGTCTCACCGTTTACGACAATATCGGGGAAATGTTCTTCCGTGAAGTTCGGTGTTTTCATGAGAGTATGGAACGAGATTACCTCATATCCTTTCTCTATGGCATCGGAAAGTATGGCAGTCTCTATGACTCCTTCTTCCCTGTCATTGTCTCCTCCCAAAAATAGCCCTATCCTCTTCTTTGACATAATAAACTCCCAAATATCAACGCCTTTTATTGTGCCTTTAACAAATTTAAGTCAAATATGTCGAGTAGTCGAGTTAAATCTTCTTTTAATCGCAAGGTTTTTGCGGCATTTGCCATCTTTCCGAATTTCCGTCTTATCAGCCCCCGTTTACATCCCGGTTTTCTCTCTGTCCTCTGTTTCAAGTCTGACGTTTTTGCCTATATTCAAAAGATCAAATTCTCTTATCAACATTAATCTGATGTAAGCCGGTGGGTTACCTTTGGATGAACACCAGTCTTCCAGTGTTCTGATCGGTATACAAAAATAATGAGAAATTTCTGCCTTTTTTCTGCCGCTGGATTTTATGATCTCAGCCATATCCATGTGTGCAGCATCGAATATCCCACGTAAAACATCATACCACAAAACCGCATCAATACTGTATTCCCGAGGTGCTATGATAGATTTTCCGTCACCGGATATCATTTTTGCAAGAAATATTGCTTTATCGTCTTCGTTCAATGCCAGATTCCAGATCCGATGAAAAGCAAGATCCGGTATGATCTTCAAACGACGATTTTTATTCTCATTCATATCGTTCGAAATCACTCCTCCAAAAAATATTATCCTACCCTGTTCTGTCTGTGTTTATAAACAGATCTCAACGCGAAATCGCATTTAATCTTGATTTAACAACATGGTTTCAATGTCTTTTACTGATGCTTCGCTGATATTTCTCTGATCGAAATCCCCGAAGAACAGTTTTGACATTTCACCTCTATGTTCATTTCCATGCCTGCCTGCAGCTCGTCCCGTGGACTCGTATCCATCCCTTATACAGCTTATCATCCATCCGGTGATATTATCAACATTTTTAGCCGTAGATAACAGATCCTTGGCAGACTTTATAACCGCAGCATCATACTCAGCCGCCTCACAAATAGCTTTGATGTCACTTCGCTTCAAACCTTCAGCCGCAAAGAGCTGTCCCATCTCATAGATAAGATCTTCTTTTTCATCAGAGGATAATTCCTTCTTTTGAGTGTCTACGACTTCCTCCGTCAAATCACTCCTCTGCTCTCGTACGTAAAATGTAACTCCGTGAACCTTGCCTCCACGGCCGCCTTTCGCCGGCTCAAATTCTACATATAACTCCGTCTTTTCGTTTATCTCATCCACTGCCACATTCAATACGCGGCGTCTGAACTCATACCATGTGTTAAATCTCTTTTCAGGAGATTTCTCAACTGCCTTGTCATAATCAGGCTTTTCTTTATTGTTGAGCTCGCGCCGCACTGCATCCAGCTCGGCATTCACCACACCCATACTGAGCTTCAGCTCGGAAAGATTAAAATTGATCTTAAAAGTTCCGTCAGGTATTCTCTTTACTCCCTTCGGATAATAGCACTTACTGGTCAGAAGCTCATACAGCCTAAAGCTATATACACTCTTGAATTTCAGCATGACAGGGAGTTCCAATATGGTAAAGTTGGATTTAAGATTTGATATGTATTGTTTGAATTCGGAATTAAACCGCATTGTGAACACACCATTCTCATAATCGGCATTAGTTATGGCAGCCATGTAATGGAATGTTCCCCTTTCCGGATCACTCATACCTATACTGCGAGATGTCATGGACTGGGCAACCGGCTCCAGCTGACTGTAAAACGATCCGTCATTGCCATTCAACAATTCCTTTAATTCTCCTGCAGGTATATGACAGGTTATGCAGCCGTTCTCTTCTGTATATTCATTTTTTTGTATCTTTGCCAATGATATCGCCGTGATCTTATTCTCCAGAAGACTGGAGCGATACTTTGCACTGATCAGGAAATTCGACTTCGAATAACGACTATTTTCGTAGACTACTATCCCGTCCTTTTCTCTGTCCATGATGTGATATGATCCTTTCTGTCTACAGTTTTATACTGATTATCTACAATTTCGCCGTTAAAGTCAATACATTTTTATCCGTTAATTAAAAAAATCTTACACAATATGTATCAGGAATGCAATAGTTTTTATCAAGATGTTGTTTTTTTATATTATGATGCAGTCTTTTATCCGTGCTCTCGATTCGCATTCCCTACATAAACAGCCGTAGTTTATCGCCTTTCTTCTATATAAAAGTACGCCAGTTATTTCTACTTATTTGTACGCAGTTTGACAAAACCTCTTTACCCCGGGTCTCCGATAAATAACCTAATGTATAATTCTCATCCGGAGATTCCTCTCTACGAATTTATACGTTAAACCTTTTCTTTCGAGGGTGCTTCTACTTTTTTGTACGTTAATACAAAAGATCATGAGCCTTATTAAGCAGAATTGATCTTACAGAATCAGATATCAAGACGTATAAAATTCGGTCTACATTTTTGTACTGAAGTTCTACTTTTTTGTACGCTACTTCTACATATTTAACCCTTCATTCTACTCTTTTGTACGCTCTTGCCTACTGTATTGTACGTTTATTTTGTGTTAAATCCGGATTTATCTACAACTTTATACGTTATTATCTACATTTTATTACGTTGCTTCATTAATCATTTGAAGTATTATTTTGTATATTCTGTCTGACTATTAAGAGTATCCTGATTTTCTTATAAAAAAAGATTTGATGGTAACAGGTTATACACACAGAAAAAGGCATCCGTATTCCGGATGCCCCTCAGATTGGATCCAATAACTACATTTTCGTACGCATCTTCGCCATAGAGCAATACATAGCCTACATAATTGTACGTAAATATCTTCAATAGTGTACCTATCTCTCTACAATTATGGTCGCTATTAGCAAGGCTTGAGTTCTACAAAAACCTCCGCAATACACTACAATTTCTGCGTTGCCTTTCAACGATCCCGAACGGTTCTTGCTACATAATACTACGTCAAATAACTCTGTTTTGCTTGAAATACGTGGATCTGTCCTTCGTCAATATAAAGAAACTAAAATGTTGTTTTTTATAATAAAAAAAACAAACAACGTTGAATCGCATTTATGTTATAAAACCTGGCTGAGGATCTGATTTATAATCTCATTTTCCGATGTCTCATATTCCATTGATAGTTTTTTAAGCTTATCATCCATCTCCGGAGTTATCAAAAAACACTTCCTAATGCTTTTTGTCTGTTTTTTGACAGGAGGCTTAAACCTTACAATATCGGTCTTTTCGTCGGATTGTGAAGGCGTACTTGCATGAGTTTCTGAATTTGCAGGAATTTCGGCATAAGTTGGAGCTTCTTTTTCTGTTACCGGGATTGAAGATTGTTCATTATCCTCTAAAGAGTTTTTTGAATCCTCTTTGATGACATCATCAACTATTGATGGAGCATCTTCCTTCCTGATCTTTTTTTCGTTTGCCTGTCTTAGTTGCTCTCTTCTCGATAAACCACCCATATGTTTAAACCTCCTTTAACAATTTGTCGGTTATTTTTCTGTAATCAACTGCCGGATTTCCGTATTTATCGTATTCCTGCATGCTTTGCATCATACTTTTTGCTTCTGAAGCTCGAATACTCTTTCTCACTACCATGACAAACGGATTTCCTTTGATATCATTTGCTGCAGAATTCTCAAGAGCTTCTTTTGCTGTTTCATGCATGATGGTTTTTTCATATTTTGTGAGGATTATGGCAGCTATTGTCGCATGAGACATGGCATTCCTGCTCTCTCTTAAGGCGTTGATATCTTCCTCTATGGCCAGAATACCGCTGATACTGCCGGCATCACACTCTGTGGGCACTATAACATAGTCTGCCGCTACATATGCCATATTCAACAGGATGTTTCTGGAAGGACTGTTGTCTATTATGATGAAATCATATCTGTCTGATACCATTTCGAAGAGATCTGACAGCAGATATACGTCATCCTGGCCGATAAATTCGCGATCTGCGCGTGTCAGCTGCTTGCTTGAGGCAATCACATCAAAGAATTCCTTGGATTGTATAGCATCGTCTAACGGATAATCGGCATGTAAAACTCCATATATGTTCTTTTCTTTCGATATATCCACGTATTGAGAGAGATTTCCCTGCTGATCAAAGTCGACCAATAATACGTTTTTGTGTTTGTTGTGCAGGCAGACTGCCAGTTCTATGGCTGTTGTGGTCTTACCGACACCTCCCTTTTGGTTACAAATTGCTATGGTTTTCACTTCCGTTATCTCCTTTGCCTTATCAATTATTATATGTATAATACAATATATTATAATAGACAATATGTCAATATAATATCTGTATATTTATTGTAATATTATTGAAAATACTATGTAAAGTATTAAACAATATACTACATAATGTAATATGTAATAACATGTACATATATTTCACAATATAATATAAAATATATGTTATAATCCATACTAAATATGCTTATGTTTTTCGAAAATGCTACAATATATTGCGACATGTAAGATTTTTAGAAGACTTGGTGGGATATAGCTACAAGAAGAAAATTATGTGTACGCCCATAATAAACGGTTACTGTTCACAGCTGGTTTTATGTATATTCCGGCACGATCACATACCTAATAGACTGTGAATAGTAACAGATTATTTTGGGATAAAAAGCATGCCGTGAAGTTGGGGGTACCTTTAGATAATCAGATAAGTGTGGCATGATTTTTTGTGCTTCGATTTCATGCTGCATAGCATCCTCTGCAAGCAGCAACCTTTACGATAAATACTTCATAATCCGGGACACAACTTCGATCTTATATGAGATTGACGAAACAAACCTTGGAATTGTCACCAACATCAGGTGAGCTTACTGTGAAGGCGGAGCGTTAGCTTGTCAATAAATTATGAAGCATAAAACAAAATATTATATACATCATAATCAATAAAATATGCTGTAATGTATGTGAGAATATGTAAAATATTATTAAGTATAATGATATGTATATTACATAATACATTACAAAATATATTACATAAAAGATTACACAAAATATGCTGTATTAAAACAAGAAGACAACAAAATAAAGGAAGGCTATGGAAAAAATGAAATAACATGAAACATCCACAAATGAATGTGAAACAAAATCAAACCAACAAAAAAGTTAATTGTCACGAAAAGCAGTAATAATGCGAAAATCTCCAAAAAAATAGTGCGGTGTACGTGGCAAAATAATGTCCGGCATGAAAAAAGAAGTGTTTCACACAAGTGGTTTCATGCCGAAACATTAGTACAAAAAGAGCTTTAATTCATGTAATAGGTTTTGATTACTTCCTCGGCTTTCTTGAGATGAATATTAAAACCAAGGTCTTTTGAAGCAGCCTCTCTGGTATCGTATATTACAGGGCTCCAATCCCACCAGAAAAATCCTGCAAACCAATCACGTTTGGAGAATACCTTTAGACATGATTCATAAAAATTGGCTTGCTCTTCCTCGCTATATGGAAATTCTCTGTGCATAAAATCCCAGGGCATTGAAGCACATCCGGCAGCAGAGCGGCAACCGATTTCCATGAATATGATCTTTTTGCCGAGAGCATGGCTGATACCTTCAAGGTTGTCAGCAATTGAGTCCCATTTTTCTGCCATTTCGTCTACTGAAGTACCGACGTGGTCAGAAACAGGATAGTAGGCAGAAGTGCCGACATAGTCAATTGCATCATACCATTTGGCAATATGTTCTTTGCCGTGATTCGTATTGTATGTAAGTTTGCCGTTGTATACCTTCCTGACAGCATCAACAGTCTGTCGCCATTGAGCGTCCTGTGTTTCTGTTCCAAGCATCTCACATCCGAGGCAGAGCATTTCGCAGCCGGTATACTCGGCAATCTCGGCGTAATGTGTCAGGAAATTGCGGTATGAATCAAACCATTTTCCCCAATAACCGTCTTCGTTGAACATATTCTGCTCAGGAAAAGATATAAGCGCACGCCAAACCCCGTCTTTGCAGTCAATCATAGGCTTGAGACAAACTTTTACACCTCGGTCGCGGAAATGCTTTATAGTGCTGATCAGCTCCAGATCCGGAACATTGGTACCATAATCAAACTTTATCTCTGTAGAGTAGTAGTGCTCCTGCTTTATAGAAAAAGCTAGGCAAACCCAATTGATACCTGTATCCATGAGAAGCTCGCGGCTTTTTATAGCCTCATTAGACGGATATACGCCTCTGGTTCCGTGATAACCGTATGTGTAACCTTTAATCTCCATACATTCCCTCCTGGAATTGAAAAATGCGACTGATTTCCGCAGCAAATACCGGAAAACAGTGTTGCATCGCTGCTAATGTAAACATTACAACCAATATGAGCATTTTACTACGTGTGCTGAACTTTTTAAAGGAGAAAATAGACAGATCTCAATTAGACGCCATCATCTTGAAAACTGTTACGTGAAATGATATACTTTCGGAGTGTTATAATCTCGAAAGTAAAAATTTGAGGAGAACCGGCAATGGATAAAAAGTTTATATCGTGGAATGTGAACGGCCTGAGAGCGTGTCTTACAAAAGGCTTTCTGGATTATTTTAATGGAGCGGATGCTGATATTTTCTGTTTGCAGGAGACAAAGCTTCAAAATGATCAGATAGAATTTGAAGGATACACAGCGACATATTACGGGAGGGGAATCTATGATAACGGTTCTGCAAAATGGCATGTTTACTGGAATTTTGCAGATAAAAAGGGTTATTCCGGAACGGCGATATTTTCAAAAGCAGAACCGATAAACGTGACTTTGGGAATAGGAATAGATCAGCATGATCACGAGGGACGTGTTATTACGTTAGAGTTTGAAGATTATTACATGGTGGCGGTCTATACACCTAACGCGCAGAATGAGCTCACAAGGCTTGATTACCGCATGGTGTGGGAGGATGATTTCAGAGCTTATCTTAAGTCGTTGGACGAGAAAAAACCAGTCATAGTGACAGGAGATATGAACGTGGCCCATCAGGAGATAGACCTTAAGAATCCTAAGACAAACCGCAAAAATGCAGGTTTTACGGATGAGGAGAGGGGCAAGATGACTGATCTTCTGGCTTCGGGATTTATAGATTCGTTCCGTTACAAATACCCTGAGGCAAGGGATATCTACTCCTGGTGGTCATACAGATTTAAGGCGAGGGAGAAAAATACCGGATGGCGTATAGATTATTTCCTCGTGTCTGACAGGATAAAAGACAGGATAGAAGATGCCCTGATAAAAACGGAAATAATGGGATCGGATCACTGCCCGGTGGAGCTTGAGATGATGTAAAACCCTTGAAAACAGTGGGTTTGTTCGTCTTTTTGCATAAAAAACCTTGGAAATTATATCGTTTACGATATATAACCACAACATGATGTAGTAAAAATGCAAGAAATAACAAAATTTGGTATTTTTTTATTCCCTTTTTTATCTGTTTTGATATAATGAAATCGTAGTTTTGATGTGCAACGTTGCATACAAAGGGAGGATAAAAAATGAACAAGACAGAACTCATCGCTGCAGTTGCAGAGAAGACAGGACTTAAGAAGACAGAGTCAGGTAAAGCAGTTGACGCTGTTGTAGCAGCTATCACAGAAGAGCTGAAGAAGGGTGATAAGGTTACTCTTATCGGCTTCGGTACATTTGAGACCAGAAACCGTGCAGCCAGAACAGGCCGCAACCCGCAGACAGGCAAGGAGATCAAGATCAAAGCATCTAAGGCTCCGGCATTCAAGGCAGGAAAGGCACTTAAAGAGGCTGTTAATGCTCCCAAGAAGAAAGGCAAGAAATAATTGACGATCCAATAAGTCATAGAAACGGATCCACCTGAGGAACAGTCCCGGGTGGGTTCGTTTTTTATTGTTTTTATCAGAGTGCAAAATACGTCTGTTTAGTCGAAAAGACCGCTGTCTTACATAGAGAAGACAGCGGTCTTGCAGTTATTTGTAATTATTTAAAGATTGTGCTGCGTTGTATTAGTACGCAAGATAAGCTTCAATGTAGTGACCTTTCTTTCCGATGAAAGTAACCCAGCCTTCAACGCCGAGACCCTGACCGCTAAAGGTTGTCTTCTTGAGCTTCTTGGAGATGCTTTTCTGTGCGTTGTAGTTGTAGTAGCTTATAGTATAGCTATCCTTTGGAAGAGTGATCTTTACATCTTTATCTATCCAGAGAGAGTAAATGAATTTGCACTTTGATAGATCGAGTTTATCCATGAGCACGTTAGAGTATGCGTTAATCTCATAGAGAGATTTGTTCTTTGAAAGATCTATGTTCTTGATGCCGTTGTTATTGAAATACAGAATACCAAGGTTTTTGTTCTTGGTAACATCAAGCTTTGAAAGTTTGTTGGCACTTACATCCAGAGACCAGAGTTTTTTGAGACCGGAAACATCTATTGATTTCAGGCTGTTGTCTCTGAGATTTAACATCTGGAGTTTTTTGTTTTTAGAGAGATCGATGGATTTTGCACCGTTCTCCGAATACTCAAGCTCGTAAAGATTCTTGTATTCTGATGGAACAAAACCGCTCTTTTTGTTGTTGCGGAGGTAGAGACCCAGAATCTTATTCTTGTTCTTGATGCCGATCTTATTGAGGTTGATATCACAATCGCACAATGCAAGGTACTGAAGAGATGAAAGCTTTGAAAGATCAAGGCTCTTTAAAGAGGGACCGTAAACAAATACACTGGAAAGGTTTTTGTTGTTTTTGCCGGTCTTGAATGATGAAAAGTTATAGTTTGCTGCGCAGCTTACATAATTAACCATAGGATTCGTAGATACATCCAAAGATTTGAAATTGTAGCAGTTGTCAACGGAAATATTGTATAACTCCGTTAAACCGGTGGTGTCTATAGATTGAAGACTTTCACACCATTCAGCATTAAAATATCCGAGATTCGGATTCTTTGTAAGATCAAGGGTCTGAAGATTGCTGCAACTATATATGTTTATAGACTCCAGATTATTGAGTCCGTCCAGCTTCAATGATGTCAATTCCGCGCAGTATTCAACATTTAAGGAGTTGAGATTGGTCATCATAGTGAGATCAATGTTAGTATTGATCACACTGGAAAGGCACAAATATGAAACATTGGTAAAATACTCTATTCCGGTAGCATCAGAAGTATTGTAAAGATACAAACTGGTGCCCCACTGACTTGAATCAAAGTATGGTTCGCTCTGCTCCCAGCTTTGATAATAAATGGTGAGATCGGTAAGAGCAGCGAGCTCACTTTCACTCAGAGATCCGTTTTTGTCGGTGTCGAGATTGGCGCTCACTGCATTACGGAAGTCCTCATCCGGAAAGTTTGTCGCATTGATGGAAACAGTCTCTCCGGCAGCCTTTACTGTAGTCGGTGCGGTAAAGCCTGCGAATGTGAACGCTGTCACAGCAGACATCACCACCGACAGAAATCGAAGTGTGTTTTTTTTCATGGTATTCCTCCTTTTTATGAAACGTGATCTGTGTAAAAAGCGTTTTACGCTAAAACTAGTGCTTCCATAATCATAGTACGAAACGGCAAAAAAAACAACCCATAAAAATGCTCAACATTTCATAGGTTAATAGAGACCGGTTTCGGGAAACATCAGTCTGCGGTGTCTATAAGTGACATGGCATTCTGATCAAGATACAGTGCAGGCTGCTCTGAGATGCGTCCTCCCAGGAAACTGATGTTTGATTCCTTTTCCTTCATGAAGTTATACAGGATATTAAGATTTTCGACACAATAATCATATGTTTTTTTGTCACCGGCTTCCTCAGCCTGCATGGCGAGATCGTAAAGATAGGATGCAAAAGATCTGTATTCAACGCCTGCATATGGGGCAAGTTCGATCTCTTTGGTGAGATAATTGACCGTCTGCTCGGCGTCGCCGTTCAGGTAGGCAAGGGTTCCGGCCATCTGATAAGCTCTTGCATTGTAGACGTTGTGATCTATGAGATATGCCACATCATTGATTATCTCATTCATATCGTACGAGTTTGTCATGCGCTCTTCGCGGGCTTCCGTATTAAGGGGAAAAACACGGATTGCTGCTGCGGGATCGTCAAAGAGGAATAGCATATTAGACAAGCCGGGGAGCACAGCAGCAACAGTGAAAACACAGCATATCGCTGGGGGAATCCAAGTCATGACTCTTTTAGCTCCCTGCTTTTTGGGGGCTTTAGCATCGGATTTAGCATTAGAGGAGGTTCTTTTATGTTCCGGCACAGAATCCGGAACCTTCTTTGCCCCCTCCATGATCATGATGAGGAAGAAAATAACGGAAATATATTCAAGATCAAAATCCATCAGTGTGTGCGTGAACAGAAAGAGGACAGTGTAGTTTTTGTTTTTGAACCAGGCGACAAGGAAGATCATCATCACAATGAGAGCAGGTATTATGCCGGTGTCTGCTGCAAGCTGCAAAATACTGTTGTGGACGTATTTGACATTGTAAAGACCGGTGGCTGTCAGCCTGCAGGCATAGGAGTAGCCGAATGCGCCGAGCCCCATGGGAAATCTCTTTATGAGGGGGACTGCATCCTGCATGTACAGAAGCCTGCCCTGAAAAGTGCTGGAATTAAAGGAAATATCTGTCAATCTCCTGAAGATACCGGAAGTTGCCGGGATCAAAAGACTTATGATCACTATCGCCGCAAGGATCATAATAGCAAATATAATATGTTTTATATTATAATGGTCATATATCACAAAAAGCCTTATTCCAAGGAATACTACCAGAGCGATGAACATCACGAATACGGTACGGCTGCCGCTCCAGAAGAGACCTATAGACAGTATGATCAGGATATAAGGGTTTTTACGTCCGTAAAAATATTCGCACATAATGCCTGCCAGCATCAGCAAAGCGAAGGTGTTGGCGTATCCCATGAAGCCGCTCATACGGTTGGCTATGAACACGTATTCCCGCAACGGTGTGATCAGCAGAACAGTACATGCGATCACGGACAGAACACCGGAGAAGGGGATGAGCCCGATCAGGGATCGTTTTTCTGCTGTGCTGAGCTGCATCATGATGAGCGTGAAGGGGAGCAGACAGAAGAATTTTGATGCACCCGTGAGAGCCATGCCTTTGTCTATGCCGGTCAGAATGCCGATACAGTATGCTGCCACTAACGCGTAGACGGCGTAATCCGTGAATCCCGGGGTGAATGACAGGGCTTTCCGAGATGTGAAAAGATATATTGCGTATACGCTCAGGACGGCTGACATTATAAAGTTATGAGCCGCATAAAAACCGCCGCAGGATATGAATATCACCAGTATGATCCGGAAAAAGAGGTGATCCCTGAACATGGGTGGGATCGTAAAAGATGACTTTACCGGAGATTTTTGGTTGTGTGGTGTTGTATGTTTAGATGATTTCATTTTTTCTCAAAGTGCTGATAATCTTTAATATTGATCCATGATCCGCCCCATTTGAAGCCCCGCTCGGTGAAGAGCTTATAGCAAAGATCGGATGTGGTGATCTTGTGTTCGAAATCCTTGGAGCGGTCTGCGTAAGGCCTGTCACCGTTGTATTTGGTGACATATGGATTCTCATATGGATTGATGTCGATAGCCATGCCATAGGCGTGTCTTGAGAGGGTGGATCCGCCGGTGGTCACGCGGTAGTTAAAACATGATGTGTTGTCATCCTCGCAGGAAGCGTCGTCGTCTCCGCCGTATTCGTCTATGAGGCGGATCTTTGCGATCTCGTACTCGTTTTCATAAAGCTCTTTGAAGATCTCCAGAAGATCCTCGGCTATTGCTATATTGCAGATGATCTCGCCTTCTTTTACTTTGTGTTTGAAATTGTAATGCAGAACATGAACATATCTGAGATCGCTGTAATGCACGGCTGCATTTGTGTCATCTGCAGGATAGGAGATACCGGTTATGCGGTCCTTTATGGT
>JAEEGL015069460.1_pt1 | contig 34079 bp, 37 predicted proteins | sample 9134231 | NCBI WGS metagenome assembly JAEEGL01 (sample SAMN16246548, study PRJNA631951) | gut metagenome | biome: gut microbiome; feature: rumen; material: fiber-attached | host: Bos | place: Iran: Karaj | collected 2018-10 | reverse complement strand
TCAATATTGTTTGTGGGTGTGCGAAGTGCCGCATAAACATACTCATCCCCCACAGATGACGGTGTATTGTTAATAAGTTTATAAACACCGTTCATATCAAGGTCGTTCCAAGTAATATCATCTATGACTTTGTTTTTCGGCAATTCATTTTTTGCATAAAAAGAAATCTTTTCCAATTCTTCAGATGAATAAGTTCTTTTTGGAGCTTTGCCGAAGTTTTTGTTAATGTTTTCAATTGTCTTTGAATTCATTTGCTTTTACCACACATTCCGAAATAATCAAAAAAATCGTTTAAAAATACCAAATACAATCACTGCCGTAACACCGATGGATAAAAAAGGTCCAAAGGCAATTTTTGCTTTCAAATCTTTTGTCCTGCTTCGCACAACGACTATTACATATATGCCCGCTATTATAGAACCGATCAACAAAGCATACAAAGCATCCCCCAGACCAAGCATAAAGCCGCACACGGTCATTAGCTTGATATCGCCGCCGCCAATTCCTTTTGCTGAAAGAATACGAATAACGTAAAGAAAGATAAACATAAAAAGCGCTCCGAAGACTGCGCTGTAAACGCTTACCTTTCCGTTTAAAACAAATGAACAAACCGCTATGGCGGCAAGTATAATCAAAAGAAAATTCGGTATTTTGTTTGTTTTTATATCGTAATAAGAAATCACGATCAATAAGCCGATGAATATCAGATATAAATACATTTATTTACTCCAAGCAAGTGCATATTCATCTTTTTTATCCCTTAACATAAGCGAATTTACGGCTTCTTTTGCATTTAAGTTGTCGAATAAAACCTCGTTGACCTTTTCAACAATAGGCATTTCCACATTGAATTTTTTTGAAAGTGCAAGCGCTGCTTTTGCGGAATATACACCTTCAACAACCATATGCACTTCGTCCATGGCTTCCTGCATGGATTTGCCCTGACCTATAAGAATTCCGGCTCTTCTGTTTCTGCTGTGCATACTTGCGCATGTAACTATAAGGTCACCGGTTCCCGCAAGACCGTTTAAAGTTTTAGGGTCCGCGCCCATTGCAACGCCAAGGCTTGCAATTTCTTTGATTCCTCTGGTAATCAAAGCGGCTTTCGTATTGTCACCGTAACCCATTCCGTCTGCAATACCCGCAGCCAAAGCAATAACGTTTTTCAGGGAACCCCCAAGTGCTACGCCAAGCATGTCCGGACTTGTATATACTCTGAATACGTTTGAAGCAAAAACATTTTGAATGTATTTTGCCGTTTCTTCGTCTCTTGCTCCCGCAACAACCGTTGTTGGAAGGCCTTTACCCACTTCTTCCGCATGACTCGGACCGGAAAGAATGGCTGCATTTACATTCGGAAGCTCATCCATAATAACCGCCGTCATTGTATGAAGTGTTTCTTCCTCTATTCCTTTTGCAACATCAACAATAATCTGACCCTCTTTAACTTTGCCTTTAAGGCGCGCAGCCGTGGATCTTACAAATTTTGATGCAACGGCCATTACCAAAATATCCTTATCTTTAAGGGATGCATCCAAATCGGATGTAATTATAATACCTTCAGGCATTATTACCCCCGGAAGACTTTGCTTGTTTTCGCGTGTTTTGTTTAATTCTTCAACTTCACGTTCAACAGCCGACCAAACAGTTACATTATGTCCGTTTTCAAACAACAATTTTGAAAGTGCCAAGCCCCATCCGCCGGCACCGAGTACTGTAATATTTGCCATAAAATATCCTCTCTTTTTTGTTTTTTAACCCTAATTTATATTTCAAGAAACCGCATAATATCAGATTTCCACATCAGGTTTTTTCTTAAAAGTAAACTTACTTTCCGTACCGTTTGCAATTCTCTTAATGTTTGCTCTATGTTGAAAATATGCAAGGGCGGTTATTATTGCAAGTATTATATATGTTTCGTATTTATAAGGCGTGTCATACTTTGAAAATCCCAACTGTGTGGTAATCAAAACACTGACAAAGAAGGACGAAACAAGACACAAAGATCCTAAAGAAACCATTCTTGTAATGCCAACCACTAAGAAGAAGATTCCGAAACTGATTAAAATATATCTCCAATCAAGGGTTGAAATAACAAGTGCCGAAGTAACCGCTATTCCCTTTCCGCCTTTAAATTTAAGATAAAAAGGGAAATTGTGTCCCAGTACACATCCCAGTGCCGTATAAACAGCAAGCATATAAACGTCAATACCGCTATTGCGGAATACAAACATTACGAGAAATACCGCAATCAAAAGCTTTAAAGCATCACCGATATAGGTAATAACGCCCGCTTTAACACCAAGTACGCGTTTAAGGTTTGTTGTTCCCACATTGCCGCTACCGTGCTGTCTTATATCCACACCTTTGGCGCGGCTGTATATATATCCTGTCTGAAAAAGTCCAAATGCATAACCTATTACAAGACAGACTATTCGAACCCAAATCATTATTTTTCTTCCTTTCGTTCTCTAACGATAAATTTTATACTTGTTCCTTTAAATCCAAATGTTTTTCTGATTTGGTTCTCCAAGTATCTTACATATGAAAAATGCATAAGCTCTTTGTCATTTACAAATGCAACAAAAGTCGGTGGTTTAACCGCAACCTGAGTCATATAGAAAATCTTAAGACGTTTTCCTTTATCCGTCGGTGGCTGCTGCATGGCAACCGCTTCCATAAGAATTTCATTCAAAACACCCGTTGCCACACGAAGAGTCTGATTTTGAATAACCATATCGATGAGCTCGTAAAGTTTGGGAAGGCGCTGTCCCGTCTCAGCCGAAACAAAAAGCATTTCCGCATAGCTCATAAAAGAAAGTACGTTTCGAATTTTATCTGTAAATTCGTAAATTGTCTTATCATTCTTTTCGATGGCATCCCATTTGTTTACGGCAATAATAATGCCTTTTCCTCTGTCGTGGGCAATACCTGCGATTTTGGCATCCTGCTCCGTAACGCCTTCCGTTGCATCGATAACAAGCACAGCTACGTCACAGCGCTCAACCGCCGTTACGGTACGAATGATACTGTAGCGCTCAAGTTCTTCCTTTATTTTTGATTTACGCCTAAGACCTGCCGTATCAATAAATACGTATTCTTTACCGTTGTATTTGACTGCCGTGTCAACCGCATCTCTGGTTGTACCGGCGATATTTGATACGATAAGACGGTTTTCGCCTATCATTTTATTGATAATCGAAGATTTACCTACATTTGGTTTACCGATAATGGCAATCTTAGGTCTTTCGTCTTCTTCATCATCATTGTCGTTTTCCGGAAAATGTTTTGTAACCTCATCCAAAAGGTCACCAAGCCCCAAACGGGATGATGAAGAAACAGGTATTGGATCTCCGATTCCCAAATTGTAAAACTCATAGGTATCCGGCATGAATTTTTCAAAGCTATCAACCTTGTTTACAACCAAAACTACGGGTTTTTTGCTGCGTCTAAGCATATCCGCAACTTTGGAATCCGAATCCACAAGACCTTGTCTTACATCCACCATGAACATAATTACATCCGCGGTATCTATTGCAATTTGTGCCTGTTCTCTCATCTGTGAAAGAATAATATCCGAGCTGTCCGGCTCGATACCACCCGTATCAATAAGAGTAAACTTTTTATCCAACCATGTAATATCCGCATATATTCTGTCTCTTGTAACGCCGGGCGTATCTTTTACTATGGAAATATTTTCGCCGGCAAGAACATTGAATAATGTGGATTTACCAACATTAGGTCTGCCTACTATCGCTACTATCGGCTTGCTCATAAATCTGTCTCCCAGTTATTTTTTCATCTATTCCGGCTATGGCTTTTAAAAATGCCAAACCACTTGTTCCTACAACTCTTATATTGCAATTAAGAGTTTCTTTTACTTCTTTAATGGTTACATCATCTAAAAAAACGCTTTCTCCGCTTCTTAGCATATTTACGGGAATAAGGATTTCATCTGCTTGACTTTTGCCTTTAAGCTGATTAATCAAATCCGTACCCGTTATAAGCCCGGAAACCGTAATGCTTTCTCCGAAAAAATCGTTCTTAATCGCAACAACTTCAACATTTATATTAGCATATTTATCATGTATTTTGCAGACAAGTTCTTCTATATATTTGTGAGGAAGTCTACCTGTGGCAATGATTATATTGCGATTTTTGTTTTCCAGGGCGCTTTTAAGTTGGGCCAATTCTTCTTCCTCTTCAAGCATTTTCAAAGCATTATCCACTTCAACCCTAAGGCTTGTTATCATTCCTACGCCGTTTTCTATTTGAAGATAGCCGTCATATCTTTCTTCCTCGGGTAGCTGTCTGTCCGCCAAAGCATACCATTCGTCACTTGCGTGAATAAAATGTATGCCGAATTTTTCAAAGAACTCTTTTTGATATTTTTCTATTAAATCTATTACTTCTTCGGCATCTTCCTTTGTAAAGTTTTCCAAAGGATAAAGTCCTTCTCTGTATTTTGTTATGCCGGCAGGCACAACGGAAACGCTTCTCATACAGGAAATATATTGGGATAAGTCTTTAATGGAGCGTTCAAGTTCAGCACCGTCATTAACGTTTTTACAAAGAACTATCTGGCCGTTCATTTCGATTTCGGCTTCTGAAAGCCTATCAAGATATTTAAGCTTTTCTCCGGCAAAGCGGTTATTAAGCATTTTGCAACGAAGCTCCGGATTGGTTGTCTGAACCGATATATTAATGGGTTCAAGCCTATATTTTATAATCCTGTCGATATCGGCATCCTTCATATTCGTTAATGTAATGTAATTACCTTGAAGGAAGGAAAGTCTGGAATCATCGTCTTTAAAGTACAATGTTTCTCGCATACCCTTAGGCATTTGATCTATAAAACAAAAAATGCATTTGTTTGTGCAAGACCTATAGTCATCCATAAGACCACTGCCAAAATCCAGGCCCAAATCTTCATCAAAGTCTTTTTCGATTTCGAAAAGCGTTTCTTCACCGTCGGGTTCTCTGATTAAAAGCTCCAAATACTCGTCTTTTATCATGAATTGATAATCAAAAATATCCAGAACTTCCTTACCGTTAATGGCTAAAAGATAGGAGCCGGGCAGGATTTCCAACTCCTCGGCTATGGATCCGGCTTCAATATTCAAGATTTTATGACCTTTTTCTTTCATAAAAATCCCTCAAAACGCCATGTCGGCTTAACTGTTGTATTTTATGGACAAGAAGACATTAAAATTGCCTCTTCTGCCCTTGCTTGCTCTATGTGAAAACAAAAGGTCCGGATTGCAATTGGTGCAAATATCCGGCAAATAAATATTATAATCTCTAAGCCCCGCTTCAAGACATATCATACGGTTTGCCTGCCAAAGATCCAGCAAATACTTATGCTTACCGTTTATTATGCCTCTGTCGTCAAACGCCTCGTAAACAATGCGATTTGACAAACTTTCTTTGAATGTTTCATGAACATCTTCGCTTACTTCATAGCAATCCTTGCAGATGCCCGGACCTATGCAGCAAATAATATCCGAAGCTTTTGAACCGTATTCATTAATCATTTTATCGATTGTATTTTTTGCAATCTTTCCTACCGTGCCTCTCCAACCCGCATGAGAAAGACCTATGCATTTTTTCACCGGATCGGCAAAAAGAAGCGGTATGCAATCGGCAAAACTGGTGGTCAGCACAACTCCCGGGACATTGGTAACAAGGCCGTCGACACCGGAAGGGGTTTTGCAACCCACATAAAACCTTTCAAGAGGAGTTTCTCCCACTCTTATAACATTATTGGTATGTGTTTGATATGAGCAGACAAGTTTGTTTACATCCATATCCAAAGCATCGCAAATACGCTTGTAGTTTTCCACAACCTTGTCCTTTTCGTCTCCCCTTGTGAAGTTTAGATTCATGCTCTCAAAAATACCTGTACTTACTCCTCCGAAACGGGTCGAAATGCCGTGTTTAATGAAATCCAGCTCGTTTAAGGCATCATATTGAATATAATAAACATCCCCTTTGTTTGCAAGCGATGTTGTACGTTTTTCTTTATAATTAATCTTTAAATCGTTAATTTCCATGTTTTATATTATAACTTAAAAAGGAAAATATGCATAGTATAAATATTTAAGGAATTTTAGATATTTTTGTATAGATTGTATAGATTAAAGACCACCGAAAGCATTTTTAACGTAATTAACTTCGCTTCCGGTTATCATAACGCAGTCAAATCTGCAAAAGGAAGATGACGCTATCTTGCGATGCATCAAGTAAACGCCCGCGACTTTTTTTATTTTGTTTTGTTTTTTGTAATCCACCGCAAAATCGGCTCCACCCTGCATGGATGACTTCCTGTATTTCACTTCCGCAAATACCAGGCAGTTTTCCGAATCATCTCTTGCTATAATGTCAATTTCGCCGATTTTGCATCTGTAGTTTCGCTCAATAATACGAAGGCCCTCATTTTCTAAGTATTCGCATGCCAAGTCTTCGTATCTGTTACCTATTTCTCTCGTATTCATAAAGTGCCGTTAAATCCGTTAATATTATTTTCCATGAAGAATCTTGCCCTTGATTTTGTCCATGGAATCAACAAACACCAAGACTTCCGCAACAACTTCATAAAGCTCCGGCGGAATGGCATCGCCGATTTCAAGCTTCGATAAGGTGTTGGCAAGCTTATCGTCTTCGTAAATCGGTACATCCGCTTCTTTGGCGCCTTCTATGATTTTTTCCGCCAGTTCGCCTTTACCCGTTGCAATGACCGTAGGTGCATCGCTGCCCGGATCGTATTTTAGGGCGACGGCGGTTTTTGTTTTTTTCTTTTCCTTATCTTTTTCTGCCATAAGATTTACCCATTATTCGCTTAAGCGCGCACATCAAAATTATATCTTTTAACCGTTACCACAGATGAATCGTTCGGAAGTATCTCTCCCAATGGATTGCTGCCGATGGGAAGATCCGGTGAAGCGACTTTTGCCTCTTCCAAAGTTTCCACCTTATAGCTGCAGCTGTAACCCTTCGCCTCCAGTCTTTTTAAAAGCTCAGGCATATGTTCTTCCACAATTTGCATGGACAAGTCATCTTCCAAAACAAAATTTGTACTGGTGGATTTTCCTTGCATTTTAATGTGCACATCCGTAGCTCCCAAGTTTTCCAGTTCCAAGAACAAATGAGCCGTAATCAAATCCCCCGGTACGTATTTTTGTTTTTTGTTGTTATAAACGTATAAATCACCGTGAGAATTGTTGTCATCAAACTTAATCGGGATTTGCACATAGCTCATTATATTGTTTAAATTATTGGCAAATTCCGCATTGCTCTTAATACTCGCCATAGAATCGGCAAGACCTTTTGTAAGAGCGTTATTTTCAAAAAGTTGGTTTAATTTATCCGCATCATGGATTATTTTTGAATACATTTCTTTGATATATTCGCTCTTTCCGGCTTCGTTTGTGTTAAACTTTGCGGGATCGAGTGTCCAGCGGGATGCTGCCGCATCTTTTAAAAGTGCGGAAAAGTCCTTTGATTTTAAAAGATTTATCGCTGATGCATCCGAATCTTTGATTAAAGATGAAAGCTCTTTAAGAACGTCACTAAAAGATGCTCCATCCTTAATCATATTTTGAATTTTGGATGTATCTTTTCCCGGAAAAGACTCATTTAAAAGCTTAATGAAGTTTTCGGCATTTGCGCTTCCTTCTTTTGAAAAGGCAATGCTTTTCGAAATGTCGCCCTGCAAAACCGCTTGCTCTGTACTGACATTCTGCGAATTTGTTTGAGTCCCGGCAGTCATCTCTTCCGAATTTGTTTGCAAAGCAGGGGTTGCCGCTTTGGCAGCTTCCGAATTTTGCGAAACATTTGCCTCTGCTGCGGTATTTTCCCCATTTACACCCGGCATTTCTTCATAATTCGTAGACAAAATATTTAAAGCCTCGGAAACAATTGTTTTGGCAGTTTCAAAATTTTGCGGATTGATATTTGATAAAGAATTTTCCACATTGGTAGCGAAATTTTTCATTTCGTTTGCCATATTGTAATTTAACTCTTTGTAATTGGCATATTGAGTCAAGTTTTCTTTGGTCATTTCCATACCGTGTTTTACAAGGTCGATAACATCAGACAGATCAGCATTTGGATCGAGCTGTGTTCCGTACAAAACACTTTGAATGGTCTGCTTGTTTAAAGGCTGACCGTTTTTTATAAGTTCGTTAATAACCGCAATATTCTTTGTTGTTTCAGGTAAATTTGCCGATTTTAAAGCATTTGAAATCAGATTGTTTGCACTGTTATAGGATGAAACGGTTTTTAAAACCATTTTATTATCAGCATTTTCTTTCACTTGCAAAATAAGGCTATCACCGATATTAAGAGCCATATCGTTTGATAGTCTTGCACCCAGCGTAGATCCGTCCGAAAGGGTAAGGGTTACATTGTTACCGATAAGGTCAGAGATTTGTCCGCTTAAATAACTTCCCACAGGGATACCGCCCACAAGACCCGAGCCTTGCGGCGCCGAAGATACTGCCCCTGCTTCGTTTGCAGCGGCATTGCCGTTTAAACTGTTAATTAAGTTGTTTAAATTGCTGTTAGATATCTCCATTACAAAACCCCGTTTTAATTAATCCGAGAAAGCTGTTGATTATTCGGAATAAAAATTCTTAATAAAAGAACTTCTGTGAATCGGACAAGGGCCGATTTCCTTTATTTTCTCAATGTGTGCCGCCGTTCCGTATCCTTTGTGTCCCGCAAATCCATAGTCCGGATATTTTTCGTCATATTTCGCCATAAGACGGTCCCTTGTAACTTTGGCTATTATGCTTGCCGCTGCAATGCTTACGCTTTTTGCATCGCCTTTTATGATTTTTTCCTGTGGAATATCCACATCAGGTATAATAACCGCATCATTCAGCAAAATCTGCGGTTTAACTTTAAGATTATCTATTGCCAGGCGCATGGCCTTATAGGTTGCCTGCAAAATATTAATATCATCAATCACTTTTTCATCAACGATACCGACACCTACGGCAACGGCTTTTTCCATAATTTCATCAAAAAGAGCCTCTCTCTTTTTTTCGGATAATTTCTTTGAATCGTTTAGATATAAAATCTCTTTTGTTTTATCCAAAATCACCGCGCCCGCAACCACAGGTCCCGCAAGAGGTCCGCGTCCCGCTTCGTCTATGCCGCAGATAAATTCGCATTTATCGTATTTTCGTTCGTATTCTTTAAGGCCTTCAAGCCTGATTCTTTCTTTTTCAAGCTTTTCCGCCTGTTTTTGCGCTTTAAGCGCTTCTCTTTCCGCTTTAGTCATATCTTCTCACAATCAGTTTTTATTGGTCCTCCAGGGATCCGAATGACCCCAAAGGAAGTAATCTAAACAATGCTTTTCCCGTAATATCGCTTTTCGATACCGGGCCGATGCTTCTGCTGTCAACACTGTTGTTTCTGTTATCGCCCATTACGAAGTATTCATCTTCTCCCAAACGAATCAAATCCGGGCTGCTATAGTTTTCGTCTATAGGCTCATTTCCGTAATACTCTTTAATAAATGTTCCGTTTATCATTATTTTTCCGTCAACAATCTGAACCGTTTCGCCGGGAAGAGCTATAATTCTTTTGATATAGTTGCTTTGATTGTCATATGGGAATACAACCAAATCAAAACGTTCGGGATCCTTTTCCAAATATGCTCTTTCACTGATAACAATAACATCACCGTCATTTAAGGTCGGATTCATCGAGTCACCGTCTACAATGGCTATTCTTCCGATATAATTTGTCAAAAAGAAAAATACAAGAAAAATTACAGCAACAATAATTGCCGTTTCTATAACCGCTGTAATTATGCCTTTTTTCTTTGATTTTTTATCAGTTTTGGACATATTAAAAGATTTTCCTTTATATGCAAAATTTTGTTATTTACGAAGGTTCTTCAAGGCTGATTTTTCCAAGTCTTCCGCTTCTGAAATCATCAAGAATCAAAAGCGCCGCCTTGTCAAAATCAGGCTCATCGCCTTTTTTCTTACAGCCTCTTGCGATTGCAACGGCTTCCAAGTTTTTAACCTTGTCGGATTCTTCAATATCGTAACGTTTGGATAAAACTCCATTGTATTTATCGGCCAAAAGCTCTATTAATTCAAGGGCAAGTTCCGTGGTATTTAATATTTCGTCCTTAATGGAACCGATAAACGCAAGTTTTAAGCCAACTGATTTGTCCTCGAATTTTGGCCATAAAATACCCGGTGTATCAAGAAGCTCAATGTCTTTTCCAAGGCGTATCCACTGTTTTCCCCTGGTTACACCCGGTTTGTTGCCGGTCTTTGTTGCGCTTTTACCCGCATAGGCATTTATAAATGTCGATTTTCCCACATTCGGAATGCCCACAACCATGGCTCTAATGGGACGGTTTAAGATACCGCGTTTTCTGTCACGCTCGATTTTTTCTTTACATGCTTCTTTAACCACAGCGTTAATCTGCTTGATTCCCTGACCTTTTTGAGAGTTTATTTTTACGCAAAAAGCTCCCTTTGATTTAAAGTATTCCATCCATTTATCCGTTACGGAATCATCAGCAAGATCTGCCTTGTTTAAAAGTACCAATCTGTATTTGTTTTTTGCAAGATCATCAATATCCGGATTGCGACTGGACAAAGGAAGCCTTGCATCCAAAAGTTCTATTACTATATCGATAAGTTTGATATCTTCCTGCATCTGACGCTTTGCTTTTGTCATATGGCCCGGATACCATTGAATGTTCATTTTGTTTTCACTCATGATTATAACCTCATATTAATTTACAAAACCAAAGTCTGAAATAGGAGAAATAACAAACCAGACTTTACCTATAATATCCTTTTTCGAAATAGGACCGATTTCCACATATCTGCTGTCGGTGGATGAATTCCAATTATCACCGACCACGAAATACTCGTCTTTATCAAGAACAAGCTCGTTTTTTAAAATACCGTCGGTTACTATATTGTCTTCGTTTTCGATTAAATCTTGTTCTTCGCCGTTTATATAGAGCTTTCCGTCTTTAATAACGATACTGTCACCGGGCAGGGCAACAACGCGCCTTGCAAGCACCGTTTCTTCGTCCCCTTGCAGAGTAAATGCTACAACATCTCCACGCTTTGGCGATAATATCTTATACGAAAGCTTGTTTATAACAATATTGTTGTCGGCATTAATCATCGGTGACATTGCACTGCCCTTAACCGTTGCGGTATAAGCCATGCTTGTAATAAAAAGAATCACCAACATAACTACAACAACTATATCTATAATATATTTTAATATTCTGTCCGAGAAAAAATTTTCTTTGAAATTTGGTCTGTTTAAACTATCCATAATAATCCTTAATCTTGAATTCTTTGTATATTATATGTCAAATACGCGTTTCTTTCAATCAAATATGGAAAATTAAAAAGGGTAAGCTTAAGCTTACCCTTGATTGCAAATTATTTAACTAATTCTTTAACTTTAGCACGTTTACCAACGCGTCCTCTTAAGTAGTTAAGTTTTGCTCTTCTTACTTTACCTTTTCTTACAACTTCGATTTTCTCGATTGTTGGAGAATGTAAAGGCCAAGTTTTTTCAACACCGATTCCGTTTGAGTTCTTTCTTACTGTGAAAGTTGCTCTTGAGCTACCGCCCTGTTTTTTAAGAACAACACCTTCAAACATCTGTGTTCTTTCTCTGTTTCCTTCTTTGATTTTAGCGTAAACTTTGATTGTATCACCAACGCTAAATTCTGTAATGTCTGCTTTCATCTGAGCAGCTTCGATATTTTTAATAATTTCGTTCATGTGTGACCTCCTATCAATACTCGATGTACATAACTACACTTATTTATCCCGTAGACAGAGGTCCATCTTATTCACAACATTGTTTATATTAACATAAGCTTTGCATTATTGCAAGCAATAAATGCATTTTTCATTGTACATAGTATTTGTTTTTTTGTCAAATATGAAAAAAGGCCGAATCAATCAAGCAAATCGGGCCTTCGCTCCCTGGTTCTTTCAAGCGATTGTTCTCTTCGCCAATTTTCAATATTTTTATGATGACCTGATAAAAGCACCTCCGGAACCTTCATTCCCATAAACTCTTCGGGTCTTGTATATTGCGGATATTCAAGCATATTATTAACCGCATTAAAGCTTTCATCTACGGATGAATCGCCGTTTCCCAATACCCCCGGAACTAGGCGGGATATGGCATCCATCATAACCATTGCCGGAAGTTCTCCGCCGGTCAAAACATAATCGCCGATTGACACATTATCCGTTACTATAAGTTCCAAAACTCTTTCATCAATTCCTTCATAATGGCCGCAAAGGAAGGTAATTTCCTCTTCTTTTGCAAACTCCTCGGCCATTCGCTGATTAAAGGTTTTGCCGGCAGGTGTAAGAAAAACAACTCTTTTACGCATTTCTTTTTCTTTTTTTAGCTCATCTTCCCCTACAATTGATTTGTATGCATCATATACCGGCTGAGCCTGCATCACCATTCCGGCACCGCCGCCGTAGGGATAATCGTCCACATGACCGTGTTTTTCATTTGTATAATCACGAATATTAACCGCGTTAAGGCTTATGTATCCTTCTTTAATGGCCCTGCCCGTAATACTTGTATTTATTCCCTGTTCAATCATTTCGGGAAAAAGCGTTAAAACATTAAATTTCATATTATTTCCAACCGGCTATTATGCCAAAAACCTATCTGTATTCTTTGCAATAATCTTTTTGTTTTCTATATCTATGCTTGATATATATTCATCCACATAAGGGATAAGCAGTTCTTTCTCGTTCTTATAAATATCAGCGCTTTCATCCGTTGTTTTTACAACATATACATCATTTGCCGAAGATGTTAATACTTCAGACAAAACACCGATAAAGGCAGCTTTTTCATCGTAAACTTTGCAGTCCAAAAGGTCCGCAATGTAATATTCGTCTTCTTCCAAAGGAATCGCATTTTCCCTAGTAACGTAAAGCTCGCTGCCTTTGTATTTTTCGATGTCGTTGATGTCATCTATCCCCTTAAATTTTACAATAACCATATTCTTAAAATAGCGAACATTTGACACTTCCAACTCCAATCTTTCTTTGTTGGAAACCAACACAACATCTTTTAAATAATCAAATCTTTTTACATCATCGGTAGTGGGAAAAACCTTAACTTCCCCTTTAAGTCCGTGAGTTGATGAAACCACACCGACTCTTAACATATCTTCCATAATTAAATCTTAACCTCTTAAATGTGTTTTTAAAACCGCCTGTGCATAAGGCAAAGCGTGAAGTTCTTTTTTATTCAAATACATTGCATTATCAATCTTTTTCATGAAACTGTCTTCATTATCAAGACCGTTAATGAATTTATCGTGGCCCATTGCAACGTAAAGATTGAAATTATGCTTATCTTCCGCGTTAAATTCGGAAATTTTCTTCTTTATTTTGTTTTCTATCTCCAATACCTTTTCTTCAGAATCCGACTTTATAAGTATTACAAACTCATCGCCGGCGTATCTGAAAGTAATCCCGGCATTTTTTGTTGAATCATTAATAATTTGGGCAAGTTCTTTTAGCGCAATATCCCCTTCGACATGGCCGAATTCATCATTAATCAACTTGAAATAATTTATATCAAGCATGATTCCGAAGTATTGATTTTTATTGTCTTTTTCCATCTTTAAAAAGGCATATTCCAGATATAATCTGTTATGCAGGCCGGTTAAAGGATCCAAATAGCTGCGTTGATTTTGAAGACTCATGTGCAAAGCCACAAGACCGATTGACGTGCCTACCCAGGCAAGAGACACCCCATACCAAAGCATCTGTACAACACTTGCCGCAACAATAGGTATCAAATACATCCAAACAGGGAAAAACGCCTCTTTTTTGTTATGCATTCTGTGTCTGTATACCGTAACAAGGCACCACACGGCACAACAAACAACATAAAGATATAATATCGCAACCAAAGGACGCCTGTGATAAACAAAGTTTTCATCAACATAAAACAAAAATCCGCTGAAGATGTTAATCACAAGCAAGACAAGAATCACAAAAACCACTACAAATAACTTGTTGTAAATTTTTTTAAGTCTGGAAGTATCTTGATAAAGGCTATACTCAACATAAACGCAAAAAAGAAATGCGCCGAACGCATTAGCCATATAAAGATAGGTATTGCCCAAAATATTAATCCAATAATAAACCGCACCCACTTTGCCATCAATGCCAAATGTCAAAGGTTCAACGATACAGGCTATCATTGCAATTCTAATCATTGTACCGTAAAGTCGATTTCCCAAACCGCCTTTGGTTCTTGTAATATAACGACTTACAACCAAAAATGTTAATAAAACAAAACCGATTGCATTCGTTATATAAATCGATTGAATATTCATTTTTCCCCAAAACCCTATATAAACCAAATATCCTAAAGAGCCTGAATGTACAATTTGCGTACATTATTCTCCAAAAGTATGGAGCTGGCGGGAATCGAACCCGCGTCCGAAATCTCTTCCACTTAAGCATCTCCCACCACAGTCGCTCATTTAAATTTCCCTCATCCGATCGCCGACCGACAGGCTAAAGGACTCGGTAGCTTCATAATTTCTTTTTATCTCGCAAAGCTTAGAGACAAAAGTGCCCCGCTAAGTTTCGATGCTAACAGGCGATTGCGGGATGTCGTCTGTTAACATTCACTGCAATTAGGCAGCGAAAGCTAATTTTTCGTTTTTAGCGTTTATATTTAAGTTGGCATTTTAAGGTGATACCTCACCGGTGGCTTCTTAAGCTTCTAAAACCCCGTCGAAACCTTTACAACCCCGAGATTGTTAATCGGTTAAAGCGGTAGCTCTTCTTCTATAATATTATCGTACATTTATCATCTTTTCAATAGTAAAATAAAGGATTAAACCATTGGTTAAATCTTTTTTACAAAGCAAAAATGCTACCAAAACGGTAGCATTTTTATTATTTGATCTCTACAACAACCTTTTTGTTTTCTTTTGAAGCTGCAGCTTTTACAACGCCACGAATTGCTTTTGCAATACGGCCCTGTTTTCCGATAACTTTGCCCATATCATCTGCTGCTACGGACAAATCAACGTAAAGTGAGCCATTTTCTTCACGTTCTGTTACAACAACTTCGTCAGGTGAATCAACAAGAGATTTTGCTATGATTTCTACTAATTCTTTCATATTGTCACCTCAAATTATTTAGAGATATTAGCTTCTTTGAAAAGTCTTGAAACTGTATCTGTTGGCTGAGCACCGTTTGCTAACCATTTCTGAGCTAATTCTGCGTTAATTTTGATTTCACTTGGCTCTACGTTTGGGTTATATGTACCGATTTCTTCGATGAATCTACCATCTCTCGGAGATCTTGAATCAGCAACTACTACTCTGTAAAAAGGAGCTTTTTTCTGACCCATTCTTTTTAATCTGATTTTTACTGCCATGTGTTTCACCTCCTTGATTGTAACAAGAAATATTTAAAATTTCTTTGAATGCTGTTTTTATATATTATTAACTTTTAATAAATGTGATTAAAAGCTAAAAGCGTTATTTAAAAGGGGAATTTTCCGCCTTTTCTGCCGCCTAACATGCTCATCATATTGCCCATGTTCATGCCGCGTTTTTTTCCTTTTTTACCGCCCATGACGCCCATTTGCTTCATGAGTTTTTTGGTCTGCTCAAATTGCTTGATAAGGCGATTAACTTCGCTGATATCAACTCCGGCGCCTCTTGCGATTCTGTTTTTTCTGGACGGATTGATTATATCCGGCTTTCTTCTTTCCTGCGGAGTCATTGAGTAAATAATGGCTTCGACTCTGCCCAATGCCTTTTCATCGGGCATTTCCATGCCTTTCATCTGACCGCCGAGTCCCGGCATCATACCAAGCAAACTTCCCATGCCGCCCATTTTCTTAACTTGCTGCATGCTGGTTAAGTAATCCTCAAAGTCAAACTCCGCTTTTTTAAGCTTGTTTGCCATTTCTTTGGCTTCTTCGGCATCCACCGCAGCTTCCGCCTTTTCGATAAGAGAAAGAACATCGCCCATTCCAAGGATACGAGAGGCCATTCTGTCAGGATAAAACTGCTCCAAATCTGAGAGTTTTTCGCCCATACCGGCATATAAAATATCTTTGCCCGTTACGGCTTTTATTGAAAGTGCCGCACCACCACGTGTGTCACCGTCAAGCTTTGTTAAAATAACACCGTCAATTCCGACTTTCTCGCTAAAGGATGATGCAACATTTACCGCATCCTGACCTGTCATAGCATCTACAACAAGTATTGTCTGATTAACCTCTATGTTATTTCTGATTTCCACAAGCTCTTCCATCATATCTTCATCAATATGAAGACGACCCGCCGTATCCACAATCATAACATTATTGCTGTTTTTTAATGCATGTTCGTAAGCGGCTTTTACTATATTTACAGGCTTGTGTCCGTCACCCATTGCAAATACCGGAACTCCCTGCTTTTCGCCGTTAACCTTTAACTGATCGATAGCGGCCGGTCTGTAAATATCTGCGGCAACAAGAAGCGGGCGTCTGCCTTTTTCTTTGAATTTGCCGGCGAGCTTTGCTGCTGTGGTTGTTTTACCCGCACCTTGAAGACCAACCATCATAATTACCGTCACTTCGTTTGATGGTTTAAGAGGAATCTCCGTCTTTTCGGATCCCATAAGCTTAACCATTTCTTCGTTAACGATTTTTATAACCATCTGGCCCGGAGTAAGAGATTTTAATACTTCCTCTCCTACGGCACGTTCTTCGACGCTTTTTACAAATTGTTTTACAACTTTGAAGTTAACATCGGCTTCAAGAAGAGCCATTTTAACTTCTTTTGTTGCAGCTTTTACGTCTTCTTCTTTTAAAAGGCCTTTGCCTCTTAAATTTTTGAATATATTTTGAAATTTATCTGATAGGCTTTCAAATGCCATGGATTAAACCTCCAAAACAAATCTCATACTACAGTTCATCAAGTATCTTTTGGGAAATTGCCTTTATATCTTCCACCGTTTTTTCAACGGACTCGGATGATTTGTATTCTTCGCATTTCCCCTGTATATCTTTTATATAGCCTTTTATGGCCAAGAATTTTTCAACCAATTTAAGCTTTTCTTCGTATTGTTCAAGAATTTTATTGCATCTTTTTATTAAATCATGAACGCCTTGTCTGGAAATACCTTCCTCTGCGGCAATTTCACTGAGTGATAAATCATTGAGCACAACATCTTCATATATTTTCTTTTGATGATCGTTTAAAAGTTCACCATAGAAATCATATAAGAGTGATTTTCCGTAAATATTTTCCATCCATCAGCCTCCCGGGCAAAATATAGAAATGCGCATGATTTAACACTTTGACTATATTAAACCAAAAAAAGATAAGTGTCAAGTATTTTTTCTTGACACTTAAAAAATAATTATATTCAATTATTAAATAGGCTTTTAATCCAAGGTTCCTCCGTTTATATCATATATAAGCAGGTCTTTAAAAAGCTTTTTCATGGGATTAGGATAATCGTTGTTCCAACAAATTGAAAGTGACGGATCACCGATTCCACCTACGTTTAAAAACTTAACTTCACTGTTTTCGTAAAGCATATTTCTGGAATCCAAAAAACATACACCGACACCCGACTGCACCCATAACATTTCCGTTTGAATCGAAGGAGCATATCGAATCTTCGGCATAATTCCCGCCTTATCAAAAGCCGCGAAAATCTGTTTTTGAGAATTTTGAGAATCCTGCGTGTTTACCATAATAAAGGTATCATCCTTAAAATCGGCAATACTAACCTTTTTGGCCGATGCCAAAGGGTGATTTTTGTGAACCACAATGTGGTCTTTTGTTTCTTCCAAAACCTCATAATCCAGCTTTTCTTTGTCGTGAATCTCGAATTTAAGAGTGATTGCCAGATCCAGGCTTCCGTCATAAAGACCTTTTATCAAAGCGCCGAAGCTTAAATTCTTCAGTATTATGCTTACATCCGGATAATATCTTTCAAAATGCTTGATTACATTCGGAAGCAAATCACTTACTCTTGTTCCTTCCAAAATGCCTATTACGACTTCGGATGCCTCATCTCTTGCCGTATTTTGAGACTTTGTAACGGCAAGATCGTAATCGCTTATTATTTTTTTAATGTCTTTGTAAAAAACATCTCCCGCGGGGGTTAAATACACCGCTCTGCTGTTTCTTTTAAAAAGGGCAAAGCCAAGCTCTTCTTCCATTTGAGTAATGGCCTTGCTTAAGGCAGGCTGCGTAATCCCGCATCTTTTCGCGGATTCGGTAAAACTAAGAGTTTCAGCTATATCGATGAAATATTTCATATGTTGAACATTCACTAATTTTACCTCCTACTGCATTTTTGAGCTTATAAACTTACTTTGTTGAGAGTCGGGTTGAATCCGGCTTTTTTAAGCGCATTTAAGATTCTTTCTTTATGTTTAACGCCAAAGGCTTCCATGGTTATGGTAAGTCCAACGGCTGCATTTCTGTTAATGCTTACAAACTGGTTGTGTTCAAGTTTTATAACATTTCCTTGCTCATCGGCAATTACTTTTGCAACTTTAAGAAGTTCACCCGGCTTATCCGGCAAAAGCACGGATACAGTGAAGATTCTGCTTCTTGCAATAAGACCGTTTTGAACCACCGATGACATGGTGATAATATCCATATTACCGCCGCTTAAAATCGAAACAACCTTTTTATCTTTAAAATCAAGATGTTTAAGGGCCGCAACGGTTAAAAGTCCTGAGTTTTCAACAACCATTTTGTGGTTTTCCACTATATCGAGAAAGGCTACAATCAATTCCTCATCTTCTATTGTTATAACATCATCAATATTTTCCTGGATATAAGGGAAAATCTTGCTTCCCGGTGTTTTTACCGCAGTACCGTCAGCAATGGTTGATGCACTGTCAAGCGTTACAACTTTGCCGGCTTTAATGGATTCTTGCATGCAGTTTGCACCTGCAGGCTCCACACCTATAACTTTGATGTTTGGATTAAGCATTTTTGCAAGTGTTGAAACGCCCGTTGCAAGACCGCCTCCGCCGATAGGAACAAGAATATAATCAACGGTAGGAAGTTCTTTGATTATTTCCATTGCTATGGTTCCCTGGCCTGTTGCAACATCCAAATCATCGAAAGGATGAATAAAAGTATACCCTTTTTCTTCGGCAAGTTTCATTGCATATTGATAAGCATCATCATATACATCGCCGTGAAGGATTACCTCCGCACCATAGCTTTTTGTGCGATTAACTTTCATAAGAGGTGTAACCGTCGGCATAACAATCGTTGCTTTGCATCCGTATTGGCTTGCAGCATAGGCAACGCCCTGAGCGTGATTTCCCGCCGATGAAGTTATAAGACCTTTTTCGCGCTCTTCATTTGAAAGTGTGCTTATTTTATAGTAAGCTCCGCGAACCTTATATGCACCTGTGTACTGCATATTTTCCGGCTTTAAATATACTTTGTTGCCGCATTGATTGCTCAAGTACTCGCTGTACATAAGATTTGTCTTTTGTGTTACGCGACTTACAATTTCAGTAGCTTCTTCAAATTTTTCCAATGTTAATTGTTTCGTATTACTCATCTAACCACCTACTATACTATATTTCTGTAAATTAAGTTTTTGTTATTTATATTTCTTCCGAGTTTGAATCGTTAAAAATCGCATCCACAAACTGGTCCGAGTTAAACTTGGTCAAGTCTTCAACTTTTTCGCCGATTCCGATATATTTAACCGGTATTCCAAGTTCCGACTGTATCGCTACAGCGATACCGCCTTTTGCGGTTCCGTCCATTTTGGTAAGGACGATACCCGAAATATCGGCAACTTCCATAAACTGCTTTGCCTGCTCAAGAGCGTTTTGTCCTGTGGTAGCATCCAAAACTATAAGATTTTCTCTGTAACAATCAGGATATTCTTTATCAATAATTCTGTTGATTTTCTTAAGCTCTTCCATAAGATTTTTCTTATTGTGAAGACGACCCGCAGTGTCGCAAATAAGCACGTCCGCATTACGAGCCTTTGCGGCGGAAAGTGCATCATAAACAATTGCTGCCGGATCGGAACCCTCTTGCCCCGCAATTATTTCAACGCCGACGCGATTGGCCCACTGGGTCAACTGCTCGGCTGCGGCTGCTCTGAAAGTATCCGCTGCGGCCAATATGACTTTTTTGTCCATGGCTTTAAGCTGAGAAGCAAGCTTACCCACGGTTGTGGTTTTGCCCACACCGTTAACTCCTATAAGAAGAAGTACCGATTTTTTGTTCTCGTATTCGTAAGCCGTCTCCGACAAAGTCATCTGCTCTTTTATTGTTTCTATCAAAAGATTCTTACATTCGGACGGCTCTTTAATATGTTCTTTTTTTACTTTATCTTTAAGCTCATCCAAAACTTCCATAGTCGTGCGAACACCCATATCGCTCATAATAAGTGTTTCTTCCAACTCTTCGTAAAAATCATCATCAATGGCGGATCTTGAAAAAATACTTCCGAAACCGCTTGCGATACTATCGCGGGTTTTGGTCATTCCACTTAATAATCTTTTAAAAAAGCCTTTCTTTTCTTCGCTCATTCAATACTCCTTTTAAACAAGATTATTTATCAAGTTCATTTTCCAAAAGGTCAACGGAAACAAGTGCAGATACACCTTTTTCCTGCATTGTGATACCGTAAAGTCTGTCTGCGGCAGACATTGTACCCTTTCTATGTGTAATTACGATAAACTGTGTAAATTCGGTAAGTTTGTGCAAATATCCGGCAAATCTGCCAACATTCGAGTCATCCAATGCCGCCTCGATTTCATCCAAAAGACAAAACGGAGATGGTTTTAAGTTTTGGATTGCGAACAAAAGCGCAATTGCCGTAAGAGCCTTTTCACCACCGGATAACTGCATCATATTTTGAAGTTTTTTGCCCGGCGGCTGTGCCGTAATTGTAATGCTTGTTTCAAGAACATCTTCGTCCTCGTCATCAAGCTCGATTGTACCTTTACCGCCACCGAAAAGTTCTTTAAATACTTTATCAAACTCGCTTCTGATTTTTTCAAACTCGCTGTTAAACTGCTTTCTCATGCCATCATCAAGTTCTTCGATAATCTTAACCAGATTTGCCTCGGCTTCGATTAAATCTTCATGCTGAGCATTTAAAAACTCATATCTTTCGGAAACGGACTTGTATTCCTCTATTGCGTTAACATTAACATCTCCTAAAGCCTTGATAGCGCTTTTTAACTCGCCGGTTTTACGCTTGATTGAATTTAAATTTGTAAGCTCTTCGTTTCTGAAGGCTGCGGCAGATACCAAAGTGAGTTCATATTGTTCCCAAATATAGGCAACTTTTGTTTCCAAAGCTTCATTGAACTTTTCTTTTTGAACATCCAATCTTAATATTTCTTTTTCCAATGTGTTGATTTTTTCGGAAATTTCATCACGCTTGTTTAAGAAATCCTTGTGATCCGATGCCTGTTCTTCTTTATTTTTAATATCAGCTTCTATTTCATCGTTCAAGAAAACGATCTCATCTTTTCCTTTTTCAATGGAAATCTTTATTTCTTCAATCTGTGCAAGCTTGTTTTCGATTTCTTCGCTGTTACCCGCACGATTATTCACAAGTTCTTCTTTTTCGCCTTCAATACGCTTGATTTCAGCTTCCAAACGCTTGATTGAATCCGCAACAAAACTGTTTTTTTCAAAAAGCTTGGAATGCTCTATACGCATTTCCTCGGCTTTTTTGCTTTGAGCATTTTCATTTTCTTTTTCCGCATCTATTTTTGCATTTAAGTCGTTAATGCTATCTTCCAGCTTTTTGTTTTCATCTTCGATGGATTGAAGCTCTTCTTTTAAAACATTGTTGTTGTCGTTGATTTCGGCAACCTGAATCTCAATCTCCGCATTTTCCTTCTCAATGTTTTTGAATGATGATTCCAATTCCTCAAACTTTTCGCCCGCCTGCTTAATATTAAGACTTACGGTATTTTTAAGAAGCGCTTGTTCTTGCAACTCAAGTTTAAGACTTTCCAAACTTTCGGAAAGTTTGCCTCTTTCTTCTTTTTCCGATTCAAGCTGTTTGCTTAGATTATTCATCAAAGCTTTAAACTCTTCCACGGATTTTTCCAAATCCTCGATTTCGCGTCGACGACCCAAAAGATTCGATGTGTTTTTATATGCACCACCGGTTAAGGAACCGCCTACATTTAAGAGTTCACCCTCCAATGTAACGATTCTTAATGAGTAGTTATACTTACGTGCAAGAAGAAGGGCGTTATCAATATGATCAACTACCACAATTCTTCCCAAAAGATATTTTGCGACTCCGGCATATTCCTTTTTTATGTTAACCAAATCGCTTGCAAGTCCCACAACGCCTTTTTCTCTTAAAACATTTTCGTTATTAAAAGGCGCTCTGTTGCCGATACTGCTTAAAGGAAGGAATGTGGCGCGACCGAATTTGTTTTTCTTTAAGTATTCGATAATGTCCTTTGCGCATTTTTCATCATCGGTAACAATATTTTGAATACTGCCGCCCAATGCCGTTTCAATGGCAATTTCATACTTTTGCTCGGTTTTGATAATATCCGCTACAACACCGATAATACCTTTTCTCTGCTCTTTAAGTTCCATTACCTTACGGATACTGTTGTTGTAACCTTCGTATCTTTCGGTAATATTCTTTAAAGATTCGAGACGTGAACTGTCACGGTGATAAATACGGTTGCAGTCTTCATACTTTTTGTTTAAGCTGCTTGTGTTAATGTCAATTTCTTTGATCTTCTTTGTAATATCAAGAACTTTTGCGCTTTTTTCATCGTAGGCCGAACTTACTTCTTCCAATTCATTTTTCAACTTGGCTATAAGTTCTTCCTGCTCTTTGCTGTCGGACTCATGCTGTTTAAAACTTTCGGAAAGTTCGTTTTTTCTTCGCTCTATCTGTTCAAGCATGGTTTCGTAACGTTCCAATTTAGTCTTAACGCCGCTTTTTTTGTTTAAAAGCTCGATAATTTCGGTTTTTGCGTTTTCAACCTGCTCATTTAATTCATCGATTTTATCCGTAATTGCGGCGAGCTTTGAATCTTCGTCATTTTGAAGCGAAGTTGCATTGTTCAATGTATCTTCTATTTTTTCTTTTTCTTCTTTTAAAGATTCCAAATCGGCTTGGTTGTTGCTAATTTGCTCATCCAAGCTTTTAATTCGCTCATCAAACATTTCATCGTTTGATTTTGCCGCATTTATCTGCTCGTTAATAACCTTAACGTCACCTTCAAGCTTTTCAACTTGAATCTTGCTTAAATTAAGCTTGTTCTTTTTTTCTTCTATGGAATCTTCCAATTCATCAAGAATAAGACCCAACTTTTCATAGTCAAGCTTACTGAGTTCAAGTTCTGCTTTGGCTTTTTCCAAATCCGAAGTTACAATCCCGATATTGTTATTAACATCCAGAATTTTGTTCTTTATTTCGTCGGATTCCAAAAGAAATCCGTTAATATCATATGTTTTAAGCTCGTCTCTGAGTCTTAAATATTCTTTTGCGGTCTCGGATTGGTCCTTTAATGGTCCCACCTGCTTTTCAAGCTCCGACAAAATGTCTTTTATACGAACAATATTTGCACGTTCATCTTCAAGCTTTTTACATGTTACCGCTTTTCTTTTTTTGAATTTAACAATACCTACGGCTTCGTCAAAAAGTTCACGGCGCTCTTCCGGCTTTCCGCTTAAGATTTTATCAATCTGGCCCTGTCCGATAATGGAATATCCTTCTTTACCGATACCCGTATCGTAAAATAGCTCGTTAATGTCTTTAAGACGGCATGTTGCGCCGTTTATCATATATTCGCTTTCACCGGAACGAAAAATACGTCTTGATACCGTAACTTCGTCAAAATCAATAGCAAGCTTATGGTCGGAATTGTCCATGGTTATTGCAACATAGGCAAAACCCAAAGGTTTTCTGTTTTCCGTACCCGCAAAAATAACATCTTCCATTTTTGCGCCACGAAGTTGTTTTACCCTTTGTTCACCAAGCACCCAACGAACCGCATCGGCAACATTACTTTTTCCGCTACCGTTAGGTCCTACAATACCGGTTATTCCGTTATGAAAATCAAATCTTATTTTATTGGCAAAGGATTTAAAACCCTGAACTTCAATACTTTTTAAATACATTCTTCCCTCAATTACACATTCTTAATATTTCTTATTGCATTATATGCCGCTTCTTGCTCGGCACGCTTTTTTGACGGTCCTTTACCGTATCCCACATCTTCACCGTTAATTACCGCCTTTACGGTAAATGTTTTGTCATGATCCGGACCGGATTCGTCAACCACCGCATAAGTTAAACTTTGCTTTTTCTCCTGAACCATCTCCTGTAAAATCGACTTGGCGTCGATAATTGCCTGTCTGCTTTCCACATCGTTTAAAACATTGCGAGTAATAAAAGCATTGGCCTCTTCACGACCCAAATCCAGATAAATTGCGCCTATTACGGCTTCAAAAGCATCCGAAAGAATGGAATCTCTTTTTCTTCCACCTGTCTGATCTTCGCCTTTACTTAAAAGCAAATGATCGCCTAATTTAATTTCTCTTGCGGATATTGCCAAAGATTGTTCGCAAACAAGCTGTGATCTGAGTTTAGTAAGTTCGCCTTCAGGGCGACTCGGATACTTCTCAAACAGAAACTCACTGACACAAAGTTCTAAAACAGCATCTCCGAGAAACTCAAGTCTTTCGTTGCAATCAAGCATATTATGAGATCTCTCGTTTGCAAAAGAACTGTGTGTCACTGCTTTCTTAAGTAAAGTCTTGTCATTAAACTTGCATCCAATGGCATTTTCCAATTTTCCGATATCAAAATTGTTCATGTCATCACCTATTCTTTTTTTATTTTTTAAAGCAAGTAAAAGTACACTTTTTTGCCCGAAAGCAAACTAAGTGTACCGTTTACCGCAATAATTAACTTTCTTATGAAATTGCTTTTTTGATAGCTTCTGCTGCATCACCCACAGTGATGATTTTTTCAGCTTCTTCGTTATCAATACTTACTTTAAACTCTTCTTCGATTTCCATAATTATTTGGAAAACGTCCAAAGAATCCGCACCCAAATCGTCCTTAAATGTTGTTTCGGGTTTGATAGACTCCTTATCAATGTTTAATACGTCTGCTATTATGTCTCTTAATTTTTCGAATTCCATATATATTCCTCCTAGCCCTTTTCTATTCAAATCTTTCTGATATTTTTCCCGTAATATCCTGATCGCTGAATGTTACACACTGTAAAATCGCATTTTTAACCTCAACGGCATTTGAGCTGCCATGAGCTTTTACCACAAGGGAATTAAGGCCCAAAAGCGGTGCACCGCCGTATTTTTCCACATCAAAATCCTTAAGAGTTTCTTTAAGAGCCGGCTTAACCAGCAAAGCTCCGATTTTGGATCTTAGGTTTTTAAGCAAGCCGCCTTTGATTGTTTTGAGAAGGGTTGATGCAACGCCTTCATAAAGCTTCAAAATTACATTTCCCACAAAGGCTTCGCAAACAATAACATCCGCATCACCTTTCGGAATATCTCTTGCTTCGATGCTTCCGATAAAATTGATATTATCAAGCTCTTTAAGAAGAGGCATTGTCTCTTTAACAAGAGCATTTCCTTTTTCTTCTTCCGCACCGATGTTAACAATGGCAACTTTTGGATTTTTAATTCCCAAAACGTTTTCCATATATATCGAACCGATTTGGGCAAACTGCACCAAATGGTCGGATCTTGCATCAACATTGGCACCGCAGTCGATTAAAAGTGCCACGCCCTTTTCCGTTGGAATAAGTGGTGCAAGAGGTGCTCTTTTTACTCCTTTTGCCTTGCCCACAAGGACCTGGCCTCCTACAAGTACCGCACCCGAACTTCCCGCCGAAACGAAAGCGTCGCTGCCGCCTTCTTTAACATCTCTTATGCCTCGAACCAAAGACGAATCTTTCTTTCCTCTAATGGCATTAACGGGAGCTTCTGCGGTTTCTATTACTTCGCTGGTATGAACAATTTCAATTTTCGAGTTATCAAAACTGTATTTTGAAAGCTCGTTTTTAATTGTCGCTTCATCACCGAAAAGTTTAACTTTTACTCTGTTTTCTTCATTTACGGCATCTACAGCCCCTTTAACTATTTCCAAAGGTGCATTGTCGCCGCCCATTGCGTCTACCGCAACTACTATCATATCTTTCATATATACCTCAACTATTATAAGAACAGCATGCCCGAAGCTTTGCCTTTTTCAATCATATCATCCGGCCATATGGAGCTTTGAACCTCTCCGATATGGGCTTTTCTTAAGAAAAACATACAAATTCTGGACTGACCGATACCTCCGCCGATTGTATACGGTAATTTCTTTTCCAAAATAGCCTTCTGAAATGGAAGTTTTGCACGCTCTTCGCAACCTGCTTTTTTAAGCTGACTTGCAAGGGCTGTTTCATCAACTCTGATTCCCATTGATGAAAGTTCCAGACCGATATCCAATACCGGATAATAAACGATAATATCACCGTTTAATTCCCAATCATCATAGTCAGGCGCACGTCCGTCATGTTTTTCACCGGATTTCAACAAATCGCCGATTTTCATAATAAATACCGCACCGTATTCTTTAGCGGCTTCTCTTTCACGCTCTTTTGATGTAAGGTTAGGATATTTATCTTCAAGTTCCTGTGTTGTAATAAAAGTAATATCTGCTGGAAGGATTTTTTCGTATCCCGGATACGTTGCATACATATAATTCTCGGTATCCTTTAAAGCTGAATATACTTTTTTTACAATGTTTTTTAAAGTATCTTCATTACGCTCTTCCTTTAAAATGATGCGTTCCCAGTCCCACTGGTCAACGAAGATTGAGTGAATGTTATCAAGATCTTCATCGCGTCTTATGGCATTCATATCGGTGTAAAGGCCTTCACCCGGTACAAAGCCAAAATCACCCAAAGCTTTTCTTTTCCATTTTGCAAGTGAATGAACTATTTCCGCCTGTGCTCCGTCTATTGCTTTAATATCGAAGCTTACAGGGCGTTCCACACCATTTAAGTTGTCATTAAGACCTGTTTCCGGTCTGACAAAAAGGGGTGCCGTTACTCTGGTAAGATTAAGTTCTTTCGCAAGAGTAACCTGAAAAAAGTCCTTTACTCTTTTTATTGCAATCTGAGTATCTTTAAGACCCAGATTATTCTTATATTCTTTCGGAATAATTATATCGTTCATAATGAACCTCTCTTTTTCATTCTTTTCCAAATGTATATTTGAACACAAAAATACACCATAATATTATAGCATAGTTGACTTAAAAAACAATCAAAATATGACCACAGTACTGTGGTCATATTTTTAAACAATTTGTGAAATTTTGATTGATGTTTTCGATTAGCAAACGCCCTGAGCAAGCATAGCATCAACAACTTTTTCGAAACCTGCGATGTTAGCACCTGCAACATAGTTGCCTTCCATGCCGTATTTCTTAGCAGCATCATCCATGTTGTGGAAGATGTTAACCATGATTGTGTGAAGTTTTTCATCAACTTCTTCGAATGACCAGCTAAGTCTTTCTGAGTTCTGGCTCATCTCTAAACCTGATGTAGCAACACCACCTGCGTTAGATGCTTTACCAGGTGAGAATAATAATCCGTTATCCTGGATGTATTTTGTAGCTTCAAGTGTTGTAGGCATGTTTGCACCTTCAGCAACACAGATGCATCCGTTAGCAACAAGTGTTTTAGCATCTTCAATATCAAGCTCGTTCTGTGTAGCACATGGAAGAGCAATATCAACTTTAACGCTCCATACGCCTTTTCCTTCATGATATTCTGAGTTTGGTCTGTAGTTTTTGTATTCTGTAAGTCTTGCACGTTTAACTTCTTTGATTTCTTTAAGTGCAGCAACATCGATTCCGTCCGGATCATATACCCAACCTGTAGAATCTGAACATGTTACAGGCTTAGCACCAAGCTGGATAGCTTTTTCGATAGCATAGATAGCAACGTTACCTGAACCTGAAACAGCACAAGTTTTACCTTTGATATCTTTGCCATTGCATTTAAGCATTTCTTCTGTTAAGTAAAGAAGACCGTAACCTGTAGCCTGTGTTCTTGCAAGGGAACCGCCGTACGAAAGACCTTTACCTGTAAGTACGCCTTCAAATACGCCGCGAATTCTCTTGTACTGACCAAACATGTAACCGATTTCTCTTGCGCCTGTACCGATATCACCGGCAGGAACGTCTGTGTCGGCACCGATATGTTTGCAAAGCTCTGTCATAAAGCTCTGGCAGAATGCCATGATTTCTCTATCTGATTTACCCTTAGGATCGAAATCGGAACCACCTTTACCGCCGCCCATAGGAAGGCCTGTAAGTGAGTTTTTGAAAATCTGTTCAAAACCTAAGAATTTGATAATACCGATGTTAACCGATGGGTGAAGACGAAGACCGCCTTTGTAAGGTCCGATAGCAGAGTTAAACTGAACTCTGTAACCTGTGTTAACCTGTACATTTCCCTTATCGTCTACCCAAGGTACTCTGAAGATAAACTGTCTTTCCGGATTTGTAAGTCTTTCAAGAATAGCTTCTTTTCTGTACATTTCTTCATTAGCTTCAATAACAACACGAAGTGATTCAAGCACTTCCTTAACAGCCTGATGGAATTCCGGCTGTGATGGGTTTTCTCTTACAACCCTTTCAATTACTTCATCAACATATGACATATTTTTTTCCTCCTGAGAAAAATTTAAATATATATTATTAATAACAATAACATTTACAAATTTCTTGTCCGCGGTGTGCGGACATTTGTTTTTATTTTCAATCTATTTTATAACCGACATGCTTGTTTGTCAATTAATTTTTTTGCAAAAAATTAGAGACTCCTCCCGTTAGGAAGAGTCCCCTTTGACTCAAATAAGAAATTTCATATTATATTGTACTCATTAGTCCTGAGCAATGATTTCTTTTTTGTTGTATGAACCGCAAGATTTGCATACTCTGTGAGGCATCATAAGTTCGCCGCATTTGCTACATTTTACTAATGTAGGAGCTGTCATCTTCCAGTTTGCATGACGTTTGTCACGTCTTGCTTTTGATGATTTATTCTTTGGACAAATAGACATGGTTTACACCTCCTTAAAATCTTTAAACACATCCAGAACTTTTGCCATTCTGGGGTCAAGTTGCGTGGTATCGCAATCACAAGTCTTTCGATTGAGATTCGTCCCACATCTATTGCAGATTCCCTTGCAATCTTCCTTGCAAAGAACCTTCATTGGCAATTCGATTAAAATTTCTTTGTAAACGAATTTCTCAACATCGAAGAGTTTATCTTCAAACAGATCCGACTCTTCCTGCGAAAGTATGTCAATTTCTTTTGCGACATGGCTTTCTATATTAACATCAACATCTTCGAGACATCTGTCACAAGGCATAATCAAAGTCACATTGATATTACATTCAATATAAATCTTCGAATCAGATAAAGCCGAAATCGTTAAATTCAATGCATCTTTTTTCTTAAACGGATACGCCGAACCGGACAGTTCATAGCTCTCCATTTCGATAGCAGCTTCGAATTTTTGATCTGATTTCTTATGTAACAAAAGTTCGGATAAATCGATAAACATAGTTACCTCTCTTTAATCGCACCTATGTATTATACTCATGTAAAAATGATTTGTCAATGATTTTCATAATATTATGAAGAAATTCTTGATACAAACAATTTCTAACGTTTAATAAGGTTCACAATCTCCTCAACGCATGCATCTATTCCCAGTGTGGATGTGCAAAGCATTCTGTCGTAGTTGTGTCTGGAGCCCCATGTGCGACCTGTTGTGTATTCATAGCTCATTTTTCTGCGCTGGTCCATATCGAGAATTTTCTTTTTTGCTTCATCGGCCGACATATTGTATTTCTTTGTAATACGATCGATTCTAAAATCCATATCGGCATAAAAGAAAAGATGAAGTGCATTTGGGTTGTCTTTTAAATAGAAGTCGGCACGTCTGCCGGCAATAATGCAATTGCCCTCTTTTGCAAGGTTACAAATAAAGCGACCCTGTTCGCTGAAAACATAATCCATCTGCTCTCTTTCTTGATCCGCAAAGAAAGGAAACTTTTCTCTGAATATGTTTCTTTTAATAACATTTTCATCGGTTTTTTCGACAAAAGTTTCGGAAATCAAGGAATTCTCCGCTATTTGAGCAATAAGCTCTTTGTCGTAAAACTTAAAGTCCAATGCTTTTGCCAACTTTTCTCCTATTTCATAACCCCCACTGCCGTATTCTCGACCGATAGTAATAATATTTTTCATTGTGCACCTCCAAATTTTTTCGTTTAACATGCGTTTAAATCTATATCCATTCTATTGTGAATTCATCTTCCGAAACATCAAGCTTAACATTTTCTCCCATTAACATAGGATAATTATTATCTCCATGTCCCGCAGGAAAACCAAAAGCGACCGGAATATCCAAATCCGACAGTAATTCTCTGCTTATCATATCCGCAACCGATTGGTATACTCCTCCCCTTGTATTACCGTTAAAATCATTACATACCGGCATATCTGTCCATTCGCCGAATATAATTCCCGCAGCGTTGTCTAAGACGCCGTTGTTTTTAAGAACTGTCAAATAACGATGTATGTGCTGCATATCCTCCTCCACGTCTTCAAAGAAAAGAATATAAGGCTTGTCTGTTACCGAGCTGTCATAAGCAGTATTTAACACGGATGTATAAGTTGACAGATTTCCACCTATCAAAACACCTTCCGCTTCACCCAATCTATTAAATTCACTGCCCTCACACTTGTATATAGGTATTTTACCCTGTATGATGTGTTTTTCGACATCCGCACATTCCTTACCGAGTTCCTGGAACGTTGCGCTCATGGATGCCTGTATTGATGGAAGTCCCGCACTTGTCCATGCCGAATGATATACAGATATATCACTGTAGCCGATTATCAACTTATTTGCCGATTTTATGGCGTCCAAAGGCAGCCTGTCCATTACCTGTGATGCGCCATAACCACCGCGCACACAGAAAATGGCCTTTATCGAAGGGTCATTAAGTGCCCAGTTTAAATCCTCAAGACATTCCTCAAGTGTACGTTCCTCGCTGCATACATATTTGCCTTCAACAGGTGTATATCCCCAAGCCGTTAAACCTTCGATTACAGCATCCGTCTGCTCTCTGGTCGGTAAAGCCGATGGCGATATTACGGCAATGTTATCACCTTCTTTAAGAAACATTTCCGCATGTTCACCCTTATAATCGGAATATCCGATAACTTCGCAAACCGTATCAACACCTTCGGATGTCAGCGCTTCTTCGTTTACGTCGGCATTTGCGTTATTATCATCCGATTTTTCACACGCCAAAAGCGTAAAAGAAAACACAAGTATCAAAACCGCAAATAAAGTAAATCTTTTTAATTTCATTCTTCATTCATTCCCCCCAAATATCCAAGTAATTTAATTCTATGTTATATTAATAATTTTATCATCTATAGCGTAAATTAAACAGTATGAAAATCAAAAATTTTACCTTCAACTTTCTTCTTTCGACTAAATATTATAATATTAATCTTTTTATCCCTGCTTCAAAAATGTTATAATGAGATATAGTTATTTGTCGTGTACTGCTTGTAAAATAAGAAGCTCGCGACATGCAGGAGGGGTGAATTTATGAGGGAACAATTCAGACGATATCAAGACAATCTGAAAATATTGGGGTCCGCAGTTATTATGTTTGGCTGTTGGTCCCTTGTTAAAGTACTTCTTTGGCTAATCTTGTCTTGGAAAAGCGACTTTTCGCAATTTAACACATCACTTGATTTAAAAATCATTTTATTTATTATCTTCGGCATTATATTTGCAATTATTATAATTGCTTTATTATTAAGGCTTTTCATCGGTATGTCCGCCAGGAAGGATGCTGCCGGTAAACCAAAGAAGCCTGTATATATTGTCCTTGCAATTATTATTGCCGCCATTGATGCATATGGCTTAATTTCTTACTTGGGAGCAACATTGCTTGCGGGAAATTTTTTGACTTTGACAGACATTATCTCAACAATCGTTGATATTACATCCTTTATCGTTATTTTGGAAATGATAATAATTGCTTTTAAATTCAGACGCTTACGTAAGCAGTTGGAAAGTGAGGCTGCCCATGAATAAAGATTTTCACTACTACGGAACTTATGCGGCCGCAAGAATTGCGGGTTACTCTCACGAAGAAGCTTTAAATATTTGCTCTGCAGCCTTTCTTGTGGATCTTTGTACAAGGTCGCTTCTTGCTGCAATAGACGGACCTTCTTCCGCAGCCACAACCCAGACTGCAATGGAAATGGCAGATGCAAGAACGGATATAATAGGCCTTCAAGATATTACAAGAATTTGGGCTTCTTTTCACTTTCTTCCAAAAGATTTGTATGCAAAACGCGAAAAGGTTAGCAAACGTTATTTAAGAAAATATCGCCTTATTTGTGGTCCCAACGGTGATTTGCTTGTTGACGCCGTAAATCTTGCCAAAGACAAAAGTTTGGAAGCTGTGGGTGTTGCAATGCATGTTCTTGCCGATACCTGGGCTCATATGAACTTTGCAGGCACTCCATCATTTGTTATCAACAATACCAACGATTATTTTTTCGAAATTACCGAAGACGGCAAAGAAAAGCCAATTAGTTTTAAACACAATCCAATGTCTCCCGAAGATACGGAAAAAGCAAGCTATACAAACAGCGTAAAAACCGAAAACGAACACTCCGTTATGAATCTTGGTCACGGACGTGCGGGACATTTGCCGGATTACAGTTTTATTAAATACAAATATCTTCCCGCTTGGGCAAATTATCACGAAGTTATTAAAGACAATCCATCGGATTATATGCATGCATTTTGGCAGATGGTTTATGCCATGCGCTATTTAAGAGGCGATGAAAAGACTTTCCAAGTTAAAAATTATGCAAAGGAAGCCGTTGCTCCTTACGAAGATGAAATAAAAGCTATTTTTAAAGTTCGCCGTACCGATGACAGTGAAGATTGGATTAAGCTATGCAAAAAACTTTCCGGATGTGAAATAGCTGATTTGGACATCGAAAAGTTAAAGACCGAGTACACATCCGCAAGCAAAGAAGAAAAAGACAATACTCTCTTAGGAAGATTTTTTATAGCTGCCATGGCGCAAAAAAGCATGGTTACAAACAAAATCTACAAATCGGGAAATATGCTTGCCGGCGTTTCATACGAATACAACGCCGAAAAAGGCAAATTTAAGGGAATAAAAGATTTCTACAAACTAATAGTCAACATGAGGAAGGGGGATTAATATGAGCGGTTTAAGACGTATTTTACATATATTCATTGCGGCATTAATGATTTTCGGCGCTTATATTATGGTGGCCTCCAACGAAGGATATGCAATAATTGTATTGATTCTCGGTATAACATTTATGGTAAGAGGATTTGCCAAGATTTTCTTTTATATAAGCATGGCACGTTTTGCGGTTGGCGGAAAATCAATACTTATATCGGGTATATTCTTTTTGGATATCGGCGCCTTTACCATTACCCTTTCAAACATACCGAAATCTTTTATTATGTTTTATCTTTTGGGCGTTTACTTTATTTCCGGCGGAATCCTACTGCTTCGTGGTCTTGAGCGAAAAAAAGTCGGTGCCGGTTGGAAGTTTCACTTAATTCGCGGTCTTATAAACATAGGACTTGCAAGCACATGTTTCTTTACCTACACAAATTTCCCGGTAATCGTAGTTTGGCTATTTGCCGCAAGTATTGTATATTCGGCAATCATGAGGATCATAAACGCACTCAGAAAAACAGCAATCATTTACGTACAATAACAAAGCAAAAGGGACCCGATTTATTCGGGTCCCAAAAAATGAAGGCAAAAAGATTTAATTGCTTATTACTTCTTCCGTTTCTTTAGCAAAGATATGAATCTTGTCAGTATTAAAGCCAACATTTATTTCATCACCAAAACGCGCCCTACATCCTGCATCAAATCTGCCGATA